>Ga0307507_10000351_pt1 | contig 94015 bp, 17 predicted proteins | sample 7_EM_MG_FD_207223 | JGI IMG/M metagenome (GOLD analysis project Ga0307507, IMG submission 207223) | Populus trichocarpa ectomycorrhiza microbial communities from riparian zone in the Pacific Northwest, United States - 7_EM | ecosystem: Host-associated > Plants > Roots > Unclassified | place...
TTATTATTTTCTATCCCGTACGGAACTTTATTTAAAACCGTTTAAAATTACTAGCTTTTCTTTTCTTATTTTCTACGCCATCCCATATAGATAGTATATCTGGGAAAATAATAAAGTTCTAGTTTCTCTATCTTATTTTTAATGGAAACCCGCTCACGTAACCAACTCTATTTAGTAATATTAGATTCCACGTTTTAGGATTAAGGCTATATATCTATATTACGTCAAAGCTGTATAACGTAAAGTTATTGGGATATATATATATATATTACTAGCCAATAAACAGTATAGTTAAGTAACGTACTGCCTCTAACTATTGACAAGTATATATAGGAAAAAAGAAGAAAAGGAAAAGATAGCTAAATCCTGAATGTATATCTGCCCACGCGCTAAAAAGGCATGCATTTTATAGACCCCTAATACCCTAGTAAATTTAAGAGAGCTAAGCGTAGAACTGTATATTGTCAAACTTGCCTCCTCCCATAAAATTACGCTAAAATTCTACATTTGCACTAATAGCGAATTCTAGGTGTAATAAGGACACTTACGTCTCTTTATGGCTAGCTAATGCTTAAGCTGTAAAAATAGCATTTTTTAATCTAGATCGGAAAATCAATCAGCTTGGCTTTACTGTAGACGTAAAGGCTCTTACCTTTTAGCCATTAAGATCCTTCCCTACTAGAATATTAAGGTCCTTTTCCGTGAAATCTGCGGCTCCTTTCGTCGTGCTTGCCTTGTTAAGAAAACTCCTCTAAACTACCTCTTAAGCGTTCTGATTTAATGGACCGTACCAGAGCGCAAGGTGTATTCTACTTGCAATAGCTTTGTCGATCGTCTTTACCTGGTTAGTTGTAAGAAATAAGATTCCTTTGTAGTATTTGAGCTTGCGTAGGAATATATAAATAAGGGTATTGTAATGGATATCATTGGTAGCACGCTGTTCTACAAATATGTCTGCCTTATTAAGGAGCAGAGTGGCTTTCTAGTGAGTTACTATCTTAAAGATATAAGAAAGCCTTTCCTTAAGTGCATCCGCGGTCGTGCCTAATTCTCTAGCAGAGATCTACTTGGTTAAAAAAAGCCGCAATTATAAGGGAATAGAGACGTATGACATAAAGTAGTCTCCTAAGGTATTCTGATATCGCCTCTGCTGTTAAGGTCTTACTAATACTAGGCGGCCCACTAATTTGCCTGTTGTAGTAGACGATAGCGTAACTAATATTATAAGAGAGGGTATAGTAATATACTGTAGTAGGGTAATAAGTCCGCGCCCTTTATCTAATACAAAGTTATCTAAAATAGGGTAAGAGTCCCAAGATAAGTAGGTTTTACTAAGAGCTTGAATAATCTCCTTCTGCTAAGTAGGAATCCTAAGGTTATTAAAGGAAGAAGGGTTCTATATAATGTTGCTAATATTAGCAACTGCGGACTTAACTATAACGCGTTAGCAAATGCCGCTTACGTGTAAGTAAAGATAATATACGCCAGAGCTTATTACCTAGACTAAAACCTAGCATAGTTGGGCTGCTAATTAGGAAATCTTAATCCTTTATTTTAGTTAGATCTACATCTATCCTCTTAATTTGGTCTTTCCTTATATTTAAGCTCCCTACGGAATCATAGATGGCCTATAAGTCTAGTGCTTCCGGCAACTTATTAATTTGTGGTCTAGCGTAATTAGGGTTAATTTGCTGGAAATACGCCGTATTAACCATAATTTGACTCTTAACAGAGACTTTAATCCTATTACCGTCTTTATCCTTGTAGAAGGCAGTCCCTTGGTACTAGCGGTGGTAGACGCCTCTTAAGTTATTAAACATTTAACTATATCCAATTAGCTATGCTCTGATCTCGCTTAATTTTCAGTAGTACTTTAGAGGAAATGCCTGAAGGAAGTCTATCTGTTTTGTTCTATGGAACTTCTTAATGGCAAGCTTAAGGGCGGCTTCTCCAAACACTTTCCCATTAAAATTAAAGTAGCGACAGTCTAGATGGAAGTACTTAGCTCCATCCGGTCTTGCTTTCTCCTTACTATAATTATACTTAACGCATCTCGGTTTGCCGGTACTAAGATAGGTAGTATAGACCTCCGAGTTCGGCTTAAAGAGAGCCCAGAGCAGATTATACGTGATTTCATGGTTCTTAAGAAGGGGTTTAAGGCGTTCAGTTATAGACGTGTGGGTGGTTTTAATAAAGCTAATTAAGAGGTCCAGATATTCCAAATATGCTTTATTCTTAGAGTCGACGTTTATGCCACTTTAATACAATTCTAGTTCTGGGAGAAAATTATATAGGACGTTCTGCTCGACCTATACGTAGTATAAACCGGTGAGTTTTGATAGCGGAGATTTTCCATACCAAAGGCTTATCCTCTCTTAGGCAAATCCTATGGACATCTTTAAGGACCTTCCTTAGAACGTCTCGCAACCCCTTAGACTTAATATTAATATAAGATATAGAGTCTTTGGTTTTCTTATCTATAATTTATCTTTAGTAATTAAAGGCACTTATAAAGAATATTATGCCTACTAATTTAAATACGATTAACAAATATATATTAGTCTAGTTTATTAACCTCTCCTATTAGGGTTACTGGCTCAGCAATCTTGTACTAATAAGCTTTCTTATCCTAACTGTAAAGAAATAGTGTTAGTAGGACTATATATGTATAACTGTAAAGACATATACTTTATTTACCGTCTTGTACTCTAACCTGAAGGCTCGTGATATCGCTTTAGTTTTAAGGTCTTTTAGAGCTAGTAGCTTGACAACTAGGCCTCCTAGGATAGAGGTAGAGGTAGACAACGTATTTATTACTATAGCTACCTTTAACAGCTCTAGGAATTGTAGAGTATGCTAGAGAGTAAGGGGCTGCTAAGCTAGTAATAGAGTAGGGCTGCCTGGAGGAGTGTTTAGGGTCTTTAATATAGTCTACATGTTACCTAAAGGGTAGAGCTGATTTAAAGTATAAGATTAGAGAGGTAGCTGGAAAAGGTTAATAGTGCTAGTCTCTAGAGGAAAATTGGAGTAAGGCGCTAAGTGTAGATAGTATTATTTCTTTAAAAGATCCGCCTTTTTTTATACCCTTTAATAGGACCTAAGCTGCTGCTATGCCGCAAATGTTTACTGGAACCCGCTTTATGCTATATAAATGCTTCCCCCTATTTATCCTAAAAGATACTATATTAATATCACTTCTAATATAGTATAGAACTTAACTAAGTAAAGGTGTATAATCCCGCCATAACTGCAGAAATAGAGCCGTGGCTCGCATTTAGTATCTTAGTTCCGGCACTAGAGCGACATAGAAGGAAATACGATAGACATATAGTTGTATATGCAGTAGAGGCTTGTGGCTGTCTAATATTGTTTAAACTGGAAATAATATAGAAAGGAATATAATTGGGACCCTATTACCTATCTAGGCTGCATAAATTCTGTGGATCTGCTTAAAATTTAGTTGCTTAGGTAGACAAATCTTTACTACACCCCTCTTCTAGCCACACAATGCCTTCCCTTATTAACGTTAGAATATATTAGATTATATATATTAATATCGTTCTAATATAGTAGAGAGCTTAACTTAGGGAAAGCCGCTGGGGACGTTCCTGCCCGGGCTGTGGAGATGTCGCTGGCTTGCATATAGGATCTTAGCTTTAACTACTAGACTAAGGTAAAAAGAGATATAACCGCCCTAATTGATGTATAGGTGCTAGGTAGATATCTTGATTAAAGTAAAGAGCATATGTGCTAGGTATAAGCGCTAGAGCGGTAAACCCTATTTGCGTTAGCGCTGGAGTTCTTAGCTAAAACTTGGACTAACTTCTTAAAACTTAGCCAAAATTTCTAAAAATTCCTGAAAATTTCTAAAATTTTAAAACTTAGGGCGAAACTTCTTAAGAATTAATAGTTATTTTCGGCTACTATTTACGCACTAACTTTTGCAACTTATCTGCTACCTACTTACTTTACTTAATGGAGTTTCCCTGTGTCACGCTTTATATAAAGGGAGGGGATATAATCCGCTATAGTAAAGGATATAGCGGAGTAATAAATGCTAAGCTGACCACTCCTCTAGCAAGGCCGTAATGCGTTAGCGAAATAGTCAGGGCCTAATTCCCCCGCTTTATGCATAAGCAGGGTGTTTTATTGGCTATATAACTAATATCTTAGAACGTTTATAGCACTTTATTAAATTCTGCACTTTTTTACAAAATTTAAAATATTTTAAAATATTTCTCGCTTCTATAGCCCCAAATTTAAAATTTATACCTTTCTTCTTGGCTACTACCTAATCTTTATAACTACTAACCAGTATTTCTAAAGAAATTTTAAGCTACCTACAAGATGGAGATTCCCTGCATTACCATTTATATAAAACAGAGGGATAGCTTCCTTTGGCGAGAAGGATATATAGGAGTAATGGATATAGAGTTAGAGACTCTTCTTTAGCAAAGTCGCGACATAATAGCGTTATTGGAAGCCGAGATTAGGAAGCAACAGCTGTAACTACCTTTAAGTTATTCTGATAGGAATAACGGATGCCATAAAAAACCCCGTAAAATGACTAAAAAGCCAAAGATTAGGGATTGCCTAGATAACCGAGCTTCTAAGTATATTAACACTGCCGTTAAGATTCTAACCAAACCGTAAACAGATCGCGCGTTTAAGGTCTATTAGGAGTTTTTATATAACATTCTGCGCCATTATAGCCCTAAATTAGTTATACTATGCGCTGCTAGTTTAGGAAAACAAAGAATAGCTAGCATAACTAAAGAGGATAGAGTTAGCCTCCTTAATTATGTTAAGGAGAGCAAAGATTCCTTTAGTTCCTTAACTCTTAAGGCTTTTACTAAGGATTATAAGATACTATATCTAGATAGTGTGTAATCTAATTCTATAGGTAGATAAAGCTAATCTCTTTAAGCCCCTAGATTGCTTATATTTTAAAACAACATAGAAAGTATAAGCGCGATAAGAGCTAGCAAGCTAAAAAGTTATTGTAGGGTATATTAAGCGTTATTTATATAGTTATGCACTAAAACTAATTAGCCAAGATAGAGGTGCAGTAGCGGTAGGCAGGCGTAAGCAAGAAGGAATGCTTGTTCTTTATACGACCTAGTTAACAATATTTACTATAGAAATTAAATATAGATACTTAAAAGCACTAATTAACCTAATCCTACTTTTAGGTGACCCCATTTCTAATACTGTCTAGAGCAGCTAATAATGGAAATAGAAATGCAACCTTAGTGTAGGATTAATAACTAACTACCTAAACATATTGGCCCCTTAAAACCGAAGCCAAGACATCTCTATAAATTTGTTAGTTAGTTAGGAGAAAGGAATATAGTTAATTAAGAAATTCTAGCTAGTACCTAGGTAAACTTTATAGTAGCTCCTATAACGTGAACCTTATACCTAGCAGGAACGTTATATATTGTGTCTTTAGAGGGGTCTTTATATACCCAGTAAGGTGGGGAGCTTATATCTGCTTTAGGATTATAGATTTATATTAATTTACCCCGGCCTGTTATTATTTTATTTTTATCTACTCTATTAAATAGCTTCGTTTTTATGTATTCCGCCTCTCTATTAAGAGCTTTTGCTCCAATCTAGTGTAATTATAGGTTAGCTTTAAATAGGTATTAAAAGAGTTTAAACATCTATATACCTCTTTAGATATAGTCAAGGACTTCTAATAGTATATTGGGCGTCCGGCGTAGATCTACCCAATGTTAAGGAAATTCCTCTAGCCCAAATATATATCCTTTCTAGGTCCTCTATAACTTGGCTATAACTTAGTTTATAAAGAGAGGGCTTAACGGATGGTAATAGTATTTTGGTTAGACAACTTAATTTTAGTATACGCTTTTATAAAGCAAGAGCTACTATTTCTAATACAATATTAGTAGCTGAAACGATGTACAGTGGATAAAATGGTCCATTTTAGTACTTACTTTGGCTATGACGTATTTAAATTTTGCAACCCCAGAGTGCCTTATATCTGTATAAGGCTGAGGAAGGTTACCTAACGTACGGCTAAAGGCGTGTGGTGTAAGGGAGGAAGGGTAATAGGCATTAAAATTAGGCGTACGGAAGGCTTCTAGCGGATGAAGCACCAAGTCGGCTAGGAAGGCTATAATTCGCGTAAAGACCTATTAGCCTACTTGTAGCTAAGGATGGGGTAGCTTGGTTAATATTTACCTAGGTTACAGCGAATAGAGTAGGCAGGAAAGTGTAGAGGGCTGTAGGTTTAAGCGCACTGCGACCTTAATAAAACTATGCCATAGGCGCTTAGCGAGGTGGAAGGAAGGACTTGCGGAAATAGAAATGTGTCGTTAAGATAATAAAACGCATAACTGCTTAGATGTTGGTGCCCGACAGGACGTTTATTGGCGAGAATTATTTGGGTAGGTGGCCGCCTGTTTTGCGCCGCTAAAAAATTCTATTGCCTTACGCAGCTTTTTCTAGTATAGTGAATGTTACATAAATATGTTAGCCTGTTAGGTAGCGGAATAGGTAAGGCGTCCGCGATATTGTGCATTTTAATGGCGCATGCTTATATAAAAGAATTACTAAGCGGCTATAGGCTGGGCTGTGGCTGGATTTGCCCTGCCCTACTATTAAAGCTTTCTAGCGTAGAATATTATGTGTATAATTAGGCCACCAGCCAAGCAATGGGTAAGGCGCCCACTATAATGCGCATTTTAGCTGTATATTGGCCGTAGTCTAGGGGATTGGAGTTACTAGATATATATGGCCCCTTTACTAACTAAAATATCTCTAAGGATTGGATTCTTATGGCTTATTCTTATTTATAAGGCAAATTAACTGTAGCCAGTTTATGCGCCTTTACGTTGTATATATAAGTTAATTAATTATTAACGCCTAACTTTATATTAGGGACTACTGCTTGGTTTTAGCTGTGTTATATAATTTTAATTGGCTGGCTAAGTTATAAATATAGTTTTAGCCTTATATTCTCTATTATCTATAGCGTTATAAGTGGTGATAAGTGGCTCTGGCTTACTGCCCTTGAAAAAGTAATGCTCTTGCGGACTTTTTTATACAGGCCTTATAACAGGAAATGTGTTATAAATAGATTAAGCTAGAAATGGAATATATAATAGGAAATAGACCTCTAAGCTAAAAGAAGGGTACTACTATTATTACTATCTCTTCTGCCTAGCAGGCCAGCCCCTTTTCTTCTATATAGCAGGCCAGACCTTCAATTTTAAATAGTAATACGCCTATAGTGATTTAAGAGTTCTTTTTAGAAAGTAGTCTTTAATCTGTTCCTATAAAAGATTATATCTCTCCTTTAATTTAATAAGCAGCACATTTTCCTCTTTAGTGAATTTTATTCTAGACTTTGGCTCTTAGGGCTTTGGCTCCTAAGCTTACTTAACTAAGTTAAAAAGTAAAGGGAATTATTAAGGAAGGATATCTAGTGTATATAACCTGTCTTTCTGGCGCCTAAAAGCTGCTTAAATTAAAATTTCTTCTAAATTAGCATTTAAGGCGACACCTAGTATTGCTTTATTAGAGTTAGAGCTAGAGGTAGGACTTAGCAGCGGTTTTTAGGTATGGAGGCGATTATATATAGGGGATGCAACCCGCTTATAATGATTACTGGTAAGCGTAGTGCTTTGGTTAGATGCATGTGTGGATAAAATTAAAGGGGAATGGTGAGACCGCTAGAGATAATACTTTGTAGCACGCTTTGTCTTTAATTAACTAGTAATGGGGGTTAGTAATCCTTATCGCCCTATATACCCACAGGCCTCATTACCCTTGTCGCTATTGCTGCTGTTACTATCCCCAGAATTGTTATTATCCATATCGTTACTGTCACCGTCCCCAGGGTTGTTATTATCCGTGTTATTACTGTTACCACTTCTATCGCTGTAGTTCTCGGCTCCGCCCTTATTTATAACGTTCTTGCCGTCCTTATTATCGCTTTCTTTAGCTAAGCCGTTAACAAGATCGTTTGGAATATAATTATAACTATTATTAGCCCTATCTTCTGGTGGTCTAGTATTGTGAGGAGATATATAGTGCCAGGAGGAGGAGCTGGTAGGCCGCGTAGTAGAGACCGCTCGCTTCTTAATACCGTTACTATTATTAAGGCCAAGGGTGGGAGAGCTAGAAGGCGTAGTCCTCTAGGAAGTAAGTGACCTTTATTACTTTCTGGGTTATATACTCTTGCCGCTCTTACTAATGGAAGTATTAGAGATATAATTAATACTATCTGGTTAATTAAGCTAATTAGACCTCTGCTTTTTTAACTTCTTAGCTCCTAAAGACTCTTAACTGGTAGCTACTAATGTCTTAAGCTCCTGCCCGAACTGCGGAGCAGTTTCAATATAACGCCCCTTAGCTAAATTATCCGTTTGATTGCCGTCTAGCGTTAAGGGTGTAGTATAATTGTGCGTAGGTATATGTACCTCCTCTTCTAGCGCTTCTAACGAAGGCAGCTCCTTATTATCTTTATTGTCCTTATTACTGCCGTTATTTCCGCCATCTACTAATTGTTAAATAAGGCTATTGTAAATTAAAAGGGGAAGCGCATACCTAATCCATAAGGTGTTAGTTAATTATTAGCTTTATCAGCTTTATTATTAGTATTACTAGCTTTGTCACCCTTAGTTTCTAAGTCTAGATTGGCTGTATCGTCTTTAACAATTATTGGATTTACTGCTAGTTATTAAAACTATATATTTGAAACTGCTAGGGAAAGAGGGAGAGTGGTGGGGTAATTATTGGGATAATTACCTTGACTACTCCCCCTAGAGACTTAACTGTTATTTTTATCTCTATAGAAATCTTCCTTGTTGTCCTTGTTATCTTTATTATTCAAATTTATTTTATTGAATTTGTTTTTTTTAGCCTGGGTATAGCGCTTTATAGCAGGCTCTAGGCTTGAAACGTTGCTCTGGTTATTGGTGATGCCATCGCTGTTACCATCCTCCTTATTATGAATATGATTGCTAGCCTTGTCATGTGGTAGTTTAATGCGGTGGAGAAGAATAGGCTCCTAAAGCGAAGGGCTAGCGGGCCGTGAAGTGGATACCGCTTACTGGTTAACTTGCAGGTATTCTTCTCCTGTAGGTTTGAGATGGTAATACGAAGATGCGCCAAGGAGATCTTCCAGCTCCTCTAAAGAAGGTAGCTCCTTATTCTTATCGTCCTTATTACTACGGTCATTTCCGTTACCTAATAATTGTTAAGCGAGGCCATTATATAGGGGGGAAATATATACCCAACTTATGAGGTGCTAATTAATCGCCAACTTTATTAGCTTTATTGCTAGTGTTACTAGCTCCTTTGCCTTTAGCTTTAGGTTCTAAGTCTAGGTTAGCTGTATTATCTTTAGTAAATATTAGATTTGCTGCTGGTTATTAGACATGTTTATAGTTATTAGAGAAAGAGAGAGGGGATAATTACTAAATTACTTTAATTGCTTCCTTTAGCGTCTTAACTATTGCTTTTATTCTTGTGAATATTTTTATACTTGTTAAAAGCCTTAGGATCTGCGGGTGCCTTATTAGGTAAAATGTTTAAAAAAGGCAATATGGAATAACTTACCTTTATATAACTAGCCTAAATATCTTATAGGATTATCTATTAGAGGGAAGCAAGGTGCTCTCCCCTTTTTTATCCTCCTCTTTTTAGGTATGTTGCTTACATTTGCCTTAGAAGCAGTAATTGTATAATATTAAAAAGCCCTTAGTTTTTTAGGGGGTGCAGTATAGGGATTAATGTTATTAGGTAGAATTTCTAAATAAAAATAAAGGGGTTAAGAAGATGCTATTATTACTGCTGCTATTATTATTAGAGTTATTATTGCCTGGTGCCTTTTTAATAGCCCTAAAGGACAGGTTATGCTGGGCTTTTAAGTCCACGCTAGTCCCCTCTTTGCTCCTAGCTTATATCCGCAGTATCTATACTAAAATAACTCTACTAGCTTAATAGCAAATCAAAACGTGTAATCTATACTCTATTAGCAATTACCGTTTGTAACGCATAAGGGTTTGCATGGGCTTAAACTCTATTATAAGATTAACGCCTATTAGGAAACTGTGATTGAGACCTAACTAACTAAACTAGCACATTCTGCCTCTAATAGGGGTATCGCACTAAGCCTCCTTATTAAGGAGATTGGTGGTGAAGTGCCTCCTCTGCCCTTATTCCTTAGAGTTAGGGCTAGCGCTAATGTGTTCGTTTTCTAACCTAATATACCAGCGAGCTGGATCCTCTGCGCTAGATCCTCTACGAGACTATAGTTCCTAGGGTTAGACAGGTGAAGGGTGTGCTATAATTTTGCTATAAGCATTAAAAGACACTCCTAGTAATAAGGGTATCCTTAAATCTCTCCCTAAGATCTGAGGAGCCTCTTTGGTGCACTCTATAAAGTTTATAGCCGCCGCTTGGCCTCCTAAATATGCGTAAAAGCCTTACTTTCACCCTTTCCTACAGCCGGATATCACAGATGATATGAGGGGGTAGATAGCGCGAGTAGATTAGGCGATCATGCCCATATCTATCCGACTATGCTCTTTTAGCTAATGCAGCTACTGTATAAAGTCCGTCTCCGTTAGGAGATTAAGTGCGCGAATTTTCCACTAGTATTCGTTAGCTAAGAGCAAGATTGTGACGCCGACTCCGCTAAAAGCCAGGCTATGCTACTAGATAGGCCGTTTGTCTCTAGATTTTGCCTGGCGAGTCTTAGGTCTGTATAAGGGATGTTTCTGTATAACCCGCCCCTCTTTAGCTAAATAGGGGACTAAATCAGGCCGAAGCCTAGCGGCTTCTCTAATTGTAATGTAATTCTCTAATTATTAGGTAAAAGCAAAATCTAAGTCTAAGTCTAGAAGGGGCTAAGGAGGGTAAAGACTTCTAGCTTCTAGCGGCGCAGCTTTGACTAAGCTAAGTGATTGGTATTAGCCTGTAGTTGTCTTTTGTTAAGGACCTACTTTAGTGTCTGGCTTTGCCTTTACTGTGACGCTGTAATGTGACACTGCCTAATGCGTTTATAGCTTACAGCAGCTATAACCCGTGTAATCTATTGCTAGGCGGTTCTTGGCACAGCCTTATAGCCATTTATAGCTGTTCCAATAGGGATTAAGTTGCACACTATAGTTACGCCTAAGACACTGCTAGAGGTGGAGGTAAAGAAGAGGATAAACGGAAATGTTATTCTAGTATACTAATCGGTAGGAGACATGGGCAGGAGGGATGGTATAGGTCTAAGTTAAGTTTAGATTGCTTAAGAAGAGTAATTTCTGGATAGAAGGGGTTGTTTAGGTAGTCTAGAGACTAAATTTAAGGAGTGAATAGCTACAGATGCACAGAAGGGTTATTTTTAGGCGAGAAGCCTAGAGGCAGTATAAGAGCGCTTATTAGATATTGGAGGATTAAACTATAGGTGTGATATTAGGAGAGGCTGAAGCATGCTTACTCTGCGCTATTGTTAGTATAAGACACAGGATATTGGGAATACGAGGGCAGTGTAGCACTTGCATTAACGCTAAGTTGGTGAAAAATGCCTTATGGTAGGGATTATGATCTAATAAAGAGGTGGCGTGGCGTTGGGAAGTTTGGGAGAAGAAGGAGGATTAAAAGGTAAAATACAGAGAACGGGGGAAGGTCGTCCTTTTATGGTTGACGTTGGACAAGGATACTGGATTACCGAAAGATTAGCTAAGAAACTTGGTTTTCTACAGATATAAGATTTTCCGAGTCCCGGCTTAGACACCTCTATAACTTACCTCAGCAAGCTCAGACCATAGAATTAATTAGCGGACATACGTATATCCGCAAGCGGATATCGCTAACCTTTTTTGTTAAAAAGTTAATTCTATGGTCTGAGAGACTTTTCCAAGGTTTCTTAAGCGATGCGACTTGTTTTGTATGTAGAGCAGTTACCTTCTTTAACGAAATTAATCTACCCTCCCATAACAGCTATTATCTTAGAAATACCGTTAAATTAATCCGCAGAAGCAGCTCTATAATCGATCAATATATCTACCCTATTAGCCCCCGCAATGTTAAGCAGAAAGCGCCGCTAAACGGGTAATATATTAATAATTAAATTGCCCACCCCCTCTATAAACATAATATTAGTTAACTGGCGGACGCCTATCCAAACACCAACTGGAGCATCCACTGAGCGGATATCGCGCCTGGTAACAAAGGAAGAGAAGGTTGGAGTTATTTTAGAGCATTTACAGGACTGGTGATGGTCCTTTAGTGACCTTTCTTTAGTGTGGCTATAGCTTAATACTAATAAAAGAGAAGGCGTAAAAACAGATAAGGTGCAAAAAAAGAAGGCCAAAAAGAAGAGGGTAAAGAGGCTTATTGCTACCCTTTTAGGAGACAAGGAAATCCGTAATGCGATTATAGAGACTACGGATATCCATTCGGAACTAGTTAATACGGTTATAAATATCCTTTATAAAGAGCTTTATGATCTTTAGCAGAAGACGGTTATCTTTGGCCTATAGAAGTCAGATCTAGAGTTTAAAGACGTTTAACTCTCGCAGGGCTATAAGGTAATTAGCTAATATACCCCTTTACTCTACTAGCTAATAGAAGGATTATTGGTATAACTAAGAACTAATAAATTACAAAATCTGTACCTAGGGCGGGTTATTCTTCTTACGTCCATCCTTTTATTAGGCCGCGCTTAAAGCTCCACCAACTACTTTGCTTGGCTTCTTAGTCTTCATCTTTAAGGCATAGGTATAAAGCGTTAGGTTCTATTACTACTTTATAAACTAGGGGTTATTAACGGATATACAACGCTTAACTATTAAAAGATAGAATTGGCCAAACGCTCTAAGGAAGGTCACAATACTAGCGGCGAATATACTGGCGCTAATGTTATTAAAGACTCACCTCTAATTAATATCCGCTTTTAATAATATCTATGTTATATATAACAATTTTGACTACCTTAAGCAAACGCAATATTAGTTAATCGGAGACACTAGTGTTTTCCATTCCCATACTACTGGAAAGCTTATCCGTGGATCTTGTATTCCCCCTAGTGGCCTTCTTTAAAGTATGCTGCATGACTAGGTATAGCTTTAGATTAAGGATATTACCAAGGCGCCAGGTAATATATATAATAGCGTTCAAAATTAGATATCTATTTTTATAATTATAGATGCTCTCCGAAGCACATACCCTACTACTATAAATGGTATTTTTGAATCTAATACCGAGCTTGAATATCCGTATATGCCAGAGATTAATATTCTGCTATCTATAAAGACAACTTATATAAACCTAGGCCCTATTATGGAGAGCGAGGCTTCTATAAATAGCAACTACCGCGTACTTAAGACGATCTTCCTAGAGTAACTACAGCTTAACCGTAATAATAATTTCTAGGACCGATTATATCTAGTATACAGTAACTAGAAAACCATAAAGCTTATCCACACCTATAAGCGGGAGCAGGCAGAGGCTGCGCTCTTATATAATAGCCACCGTTGGGTACTACCTGTTCTAGGTCTTTAGCACCTCTGGTTAAACTTCCTATATACAATTATAAGGACTTTCTTTGGTGGTAAGCAATATACGCAGCAGTACTCTACGCTCTATACTTATATAAATTACCTTAGGCGACGAAATATACCTATAGAGCGCCCTCCCTTTTACCATCTTAAGGAGCTAGTACTGCATAGTTTTAATACCTGTATTATTACACTCTTCTTAACACATATCCGCGATAGGCTTAACATCCATAAAGAAGGTGCGGTTAAAAGATACATTAGATTCTTAACGCCTGAGCAGTTTCTATAGCATATTAAGGATATCCGCGTAGCGGGTTTTAGCTCCAAAGTCGGCCATAAGGCTAATAAATTAGTTTCTCCGCAGCCCTCTGCCCGCGGAGGTTCTTAGATTATAGATTAATTACTTATAGTTCCTAACTCTGCTACTACAAGCCAGCCCGCTTAGATTGTTAACGTGGAGTTCTTTAATTATATTCGGTATCTATAGGTGGTTAAAACATATAAAGTGTTAAAATATGCTATTAAGCATGCGGATATCGGCCTTTTGAAGCATGCAATTGCCTACCTTTGCCTTTACTTTACTGGATTAAGGAGCAACAACTATATATCTAAAATGATGTACTTCTGGAGGTTAGTTGCAACAGAGGCGTGTAATCTAGTATTTTAGCGGGCTATACTTGCGAACGGGCTAATTAATAATCGCGGAGAGCCAAATAGCTTTTTTAAAGCTAATTAACTCAATGAACTACTAAATCTTTAGCTAAAGGAGTTACTCTAATTACGCGGAAACTTAACCTTTGAAATAGACTCTCTATTTAGGTGGAGTATTCTTACCACAAGCTATACTGGACCTCTTCGTGCTAAGTTTAAGAATGCATTTAGTAAGCAGATAATATCCGATTATATAATTAAGTCTCCTGCGGTTAATATCTAGTCCCTTACAGATATAATTGCTAAGGATTCAATTATGCGTCAGCATATATGGGACGTTGGGTTTAAGGCACCTGCTATTCTTTAACTTGGATTAGAGCGGCTCTTACAGGGCAGTATTGCTAATTTTAATATACGGATGTCTTATATTAGCGGTTTACTGTACGACCCTTATAAGGACGGATTTGATAAGGCTACAGATAATATACCAGAGGACTTTTAAATGCTTAGGCTTATGGTATGTTTCTATCTTAAATATATTAATTGAGTTCTTTTTATTAATATTAACTCTAGCCAGCATATAATCTTCTTAGCGCGTAGTATATAACATAGCAGTAAGCTATTTTGTAGTGCGGATATATAAATATCTTTATCTTAGCTTGTGCGGATATTACAATATTAATTAAATATGTCTATTAAATGTAAGGCAGAGACTTAATTCCTACATATATAGTAGCAAAAAGGTAAGAGCTACTATTTTATTATTATAAACCAGTAATAATAGCTAACCCACAGCAATAGCTAATTTATATCTACTTATATTCAATATCTAGTAGCCCAGCATTATATATAAGTGCAATAACACTACGCCTTAGGAACGCAAGCTTATCCTTTATCTTACTTAGAGAATCTTTAAACTCATTAAACCGGCGATCTATAGCTTAAACATCTTTTGCTATATTAGTTACCCGTTCACAAACTATATTAATGCGCGCGGAAACAGCAATTGCTAAATACATCCCAACGGACCCAGTGCCAGCGGAAGCAGCAGCACATCACATTTTATACTAACGTTTGCCCTTAGTTTTACTGTTGTATTGGGTGCAACAATATTAGGGTTTCAAAAACACGGTTTAAAATTTTTTTCTTTATTTGCACCTAGCATGCTAGTAATTGGCGAAAGAGTTAAAGGAGCAGCGGCAGAGCAGGTGCCTCTACGGCCGTGCATACTACTATAAGTGGGAGTCTTAATTGGGGGGGAGGTCTTAGTAAGGGGGGGAGGCGTAGTAGCGCAGACAGGGATGGTGCGAGAACGAAGCTATGCGGATATTAGCAATATCCGTATTATTAACACGCGGATATTATACCTTCTTAGTAGGCGTTTCAGCTGGACTATTAGTAGAAGCTGACTTCGCATATTTTTTACCCTAAGGCGTGACCAGCTCTAGATTTAGTAAACCCTCCTATACGCATATTAGCTGACAGAATAACAGTATACTATTAGCATATACCTTTCCGCACGGCCTACCACCTATACGACATCTTAAGCACGCACCCCTAAAATAAGGCCTAGAATCCTTCTTGTAAACGCGATATTTATGGCCATACTTCTTATATAGAGTATATAGCAGGTTGCGCAGCTTACTAAAGCTACCCTTAATATTCTAGACGTGTGTTAATATCCGCTAGCAACTTTCCTTTATATTCTCCTAAACACTAGCTTTTAGAGTGTACCATTTATTTGCTAACGGCACTTGGATAGGAAGGCGCTCGTTTATATTCATAGTACTGTGGAGATTGCGAAGGCTGCGGAGATTGCGAGGGCTGCGGAGATTGCGAGGGCTATGGAGATTGTAGGAGTTGGCGTTATTAAGATTTTCATCTTTGCTGCTATCTAAAGATTTGCTATCTAAAGAAACCTTATAAATATCTAGGTTGCTATAAGAGGTAAATTAGTAGATAAGACATTAAAACAGTATAACTAATATATATAATTTAATAGCTATCTTAGTCTTTAGATTTGTATCAGCAGCCTTTTTAGCCTACTTTCTAAGAAAAGAAGATAAATGAGCCTTATCAAGCCTCCTTTTAGAGGCATTAGGTAGCGGCAGCAGAGAGGTAGACAGCAAAGAAGCGGACGGCAAAGAAACTAATAGCAAAGTAGTCCACGGCAAAGATGCAGGCAGCAAAAAGGTGCGCGGATTTTCAGCGGATTTTGCTCTATTTATATTTTTATTGTCTACTAAATCCTATAAAGAGCGCTTCGGTACATATTTTCTAAAATTATATTAGCTATAGGTATAATTTAGTATTAGAAAGCTTACTCTTTAGGAACAGAGCCTAAAGGCTTAGTAAGAGCAGCTATAGCATGCTTAACAGCATCCTTATTCATTTCGCGTATATTAAGTTCCTTAACCGCCTAGCTACTGTTGTTCGCATTAACATTGTTTACAGGTGTAAATAAAGGCATTGTAGATAGTAGAATGCGAAGGGACAGTAGATAAAACAACAATAATAAAGTTTGCGGTGCGGTGCTATAAGGTAGAAGGTTAGTAGAGAAAGAAAAGGTGCGGAGGTTAATTAAAGGTAAATATCTACGCTACTAATTTTATTAAATTAGCTCACTAACAAATAATTGCTACTATAGTAACTTACCTTAGTAATCATTAACGGTGCGGATATATAAATATCTTTATCTTAGCTTATATGGATATCTTCATCTTAGCTTATATAGATATATTTATCTTAGTATATACGGATATCTTTATCTTAGCGTATGCGGATATTATAATATTAATTATACCTATTAAATATAAGGTAGAGACTTAATTCCTACTTACGTAGTAGCAAAGAGGTAAGAGCTACTATTTTATTACTCTAAACCCATAATAGCAGTTAACCCACAGCAACAGCTAACTAGCATCTACTTAAATTCTATATCTAGTAACCCGGCGTTGCGTATAAGTGCTATAATACCACGCCTTATAAACGCAAGCTCATCCTTTATCTTACTTAGAGAATCTTTAAGCTTACTTAACCGGCGATTTATAGCCCGAACATCTTTCGCTATCTTAGTTACCTATTCGCGAACTATATTAACGCGTGCGGAAATAGCAATTGCTGAATACACCCTAACATTTTCTATGCTAGCGGGAGCAGTAGTAGTACCAGAAGCAGCACTAGGCGTGCTAGGAATTAATAAAAGAGTAGAAGGAGCAGCGGCAGAACGGATACCCCTACGGCTGCGTATATTACTATAAGTAAGAGTTTTAGGGGAAGGGGAGGTCTTTAGAGGGGGGATGGTATGGGTATAAAGCTATGCGGATATTAGCAATATCCGTATTATTAAAATGCGGATATTATACCTTTTTAGTAGGCGTTCCAGCTGGACTACTAGCAGAAGCTAATTACGCACGTTTTTTACACTAAGGTGTAACTAGCTCTAGCCTTAGCGAACTATCCTATATGCGTATTAGCTAATAGAATAATAGTATACTATTGGCATATACCTTTTCGTATAACCTGCCACTTAAGCGACATCTTAAGCACGCACCTCTAAAATATGGCCTAGAGTTCTGCTTATAAACGCGACATTTATAGCCTTGCTTTATGTATAGAGCGTATAGCGGATCGCGCAGCATACTAGAGCTACCCTTAATATTCTGGACGTGGGTATATATCCACTGGCGAGCTTCCTTTATATTCTCCCAAGCGCCAGCTTTTGGGGTGTACCATTTATTTACTAACGGCACTTAAATAGGAAGGCGCTCGTTTATGTTAATATCTAACATTATAGCTTAGGCCGTCTGTGTACTGCGGAGCTTGTAAGGGCTGTGGAAATTATAAAAGGATGGAGGAGGGCTTTTAGAAAAGTTGGCGTTATTAAGATTATTCTCTTTATTGTTATCTAAAATCTCTAACATTTCTGTTAGGTTACTATAAGAGGTAAATTAGTAGACAAGACAGCAAAAGAGTATAGTTAACATATACGATTTAAAGGCTATCTTGTACTAAACATTTTGCGTAGTAATTCTATTAGCCTACCTCTTAAGAGAAGTAGAAGCACGATAAGGATTAAACTTCTTAGAAGCAGCAGGCGACGAAGAAATAAGCGGCTTAAAGGCAGGCGGCAAAGAGGTAAGTAGTAAAGAAGTAGGCGGCAAAGAGGCTGGTAGTAAAGAGGTAAGCGGATTTCTGGCGGATTTTGTAATAACCTTATTATAGTGCTCTGCTAGATCCGACAAAGAGTGCTTTAATACGTATTTCCTAAAATTATATTAGCTGCAGGCATAATTTAGTATTAGAAAGCTTACTCTCTAGGTAGAGATTCTAAAGAATTAGTAAAAGAAAGAGCGTCCTTAAAAGCGTCCTTAATTATTTTATTGTCAACGTCGCGCGTATTAAGTTTCTTAACTAAATAGCTGTTGGACGTATTTAGAGGTATAGAAGAAGGCATTATAGATAGTAGTATACTAATGGACAGTAGATAAAACAACAATGATAAAGTTTATAGTGCGATACTATAAGGTAGAAGGTGCGGAGGTTAATTAAAGGTAAATATCCATACTATAGATTTTATCGAATTAGCTTACTAACAAATAATTACTATTATAGTAACTCACCTTAGTAAATATTAACTATTTTGTATACGCTTATTTATAACACGCAAATCCTTTATAGTTAAATTACTACTAATTAAAGTAAGTGGGCGCCGTTTAGTTAACTTGCGAAGTAATATTAATATAGAATCACCGCTTAATTAAGGTGCTGGAGAAGGGTTATAAGCGGATATTAGGTTCACTTAGTAAGCGGATTTCTTACTTTTAAAGTACGCAGACACGTCCTTTTATTTTCTCTTACTGCAAGGGGGATCTAATATTGGCTAAGAGGCTTAAGGTATAGTAGCCTAAGAAGAATAAATAATATCTGGTTAAGAGGGTTATAAGACACTTAAACTAAATAGCTAATATAATATAGGTTCTACGGGTTTTAGGAGCTTTGGGTACAAACCTTAGTATCTCTTTAGATAAGAATCTAATAGACTATTTAAATGCGTATATAGAGATTGACACTTAATACTTGGATATTAATTAGAGCTCTGCCTAAGTCTTAGTTAAGTTAACAAACAAGTAGAATGCTAAGGAATATTAAATACCAACCTACTAAAGCTGCGTCATATCTAAAACCGAGGGCGGAGATTGAGCACTAGGCTGCAGGTTCTGAGCTATACTTAGTTTAAAGAGCGGAGATTAAATATTAGACTGTAAATTCTAAGCTACACCCAATTTAGAAAGCGGGGATTAAGCATTAGTATACGAATTCTAAACTGCGCCCAGTTTAGAGGGCGGAGATTAAGTATTAGCCTATAAACCCTAAGCCTCAGAGTTTTCTAGGAGTGGAGATCTAGTATTGCAACTTAAATCCTAAGCCTCAGGATTTTTTAGGAGCGGAGATCTAATACTGCGTTGCGAATTCTAAATTTCCGGATTTACTACTACCTGGGAACTAGTGCTACGGTACAGATCTTAAACTTTGGAATTTTTTATAATTGGAGATTTAGTGCTGTGTTGCGAATATTGAACCTTAGGCTTATCTAAAAGTTAAGACTTAGTGTTATACTATAAGCTCTAATACTTAGACTGCCCTAAGGATTTGGATTTAATGCTACGCTATAAGCTTTAATATCTGGATTGCTCTAAGGGTTAAGACTTAATACTTTACTATAAGCTCTAATATTTAGATTGCTCTAAGGGCTAAGACCTAATACTGCACTATAAGCTCTGATATCTGGATTGTTCTAAGGGTTAAGATGCGGAGCTACTTTATAAGCTATAATACCTAGCCTACCCTAGAGACTGGTTTCTAATGCTATAGTATAGACTTGGATATCCAGGAGCTGTAGGGAGTTAATATCTATTATTATAGTATAGACCCTAATATCTAAGAGGCTAATACTTAATACCTAATAACTGACGCTAATTATTGCCCTAGGGCTGTTAATACCCGGCCTAACTTTAGGATTCTGGATATCCGCCCTATATTAAAAACTAGACCCAACCGTTGCGTTGCTAGGACTGATATCCGTTATAGGATATTAGTATACTTGGCTTAAAGGTGTTCTACTAGCTAAAGTTTAAGCTGGCCAGCTATGTGTTCCTGCTAGATATAGGCTAAGAAGGTAATAGTATTGGTAGCCCTATATACGGATTTTTGGCGGATATTAATTAAGGTAGCTGGGCTACTTGTGTTTGCGGATGTTAAGCTGCCAATACTATACGCCTCTCTACTACCCTAAACCGTGGTAATATCCGCTCTGCGCTACCTTTTAATTTGCTTACTAATGCTAATAGCTAGCTCTCTACCTAATTTGCCTTTTCTACCTCCGCTTAAATAAAGGCAATAAACTTATCTAGATTATTACCAAGCTAATCACAATTCTAATTAGGTAGGTTTTTCTTAAGCGCCTTATAGCTAGTTATATACCAGGCACAGCTATAGAGGGCGGCAATTTGCTTATTAGATATAACGTAGCTTAAGGTTAGATTCTAAACAGCGTACTAATATTTCTTCTCCATCTAGTTATAGAACTAGTTTTTTATGCTTATAGTAAAGGCCTTTTGGTGCATCTTCCTTAGAATCCCCTTTATATATAGCTTGTGGATATTAAACTCTTTAAAAGCCTGTAAAGTAGGATTATAGTTAGAGTAACAACCCTGGCCACTAGTAGACGGAGACTGTTCCTTATAGTTCTCCAATATAATCTTTTGTAAGCAGCCCTTTTCCTTATTTATAAGAGCATATATATAATAGGAGAGAGCTGCTCTTTTCTTAGCTTTAGTTTTTAGGCGCTGCGCTAGCTTCTTTAGTAGAATATCTATAGGTAGAACTACGGATGTTCCACCCAGACTAAGCTCTCGCCCTATATTAGATACGGACGGATTAGAATTAGCATTACTGCATACGGACACTCTTAAAGATATATTGCTAGTAAAATTAGTAGCCCCGTCCTCTTATAGCACCTGTCGCTTAACATGATATTTGTGGCTAAGTTGACTTGGCTGAGATCGAAAGGCTCTACCAGTATAACCGCGATTTTTGGCTGGCCTAGCAATATCCTTATATGGACCTTTATACCAATCCTTAATTAGAAATATTGCCTTACCTATTTAACCACTACCACGAGCACCGCGTCTAAGTCGTTGCTATATTATATTAATGGACTTGTCTTTGTGTATGCAATACTACGCAATATAGTTAATATTAGGAATATTAGCGCTATGGGCAAGCGCGTTAAAGGAAAGCAGAATGCGGATTTCTAAGTTAGGTTTTCTAAACTCCTTATATAGTCTGTCTTTATCCGCAATAGCTAATAATGTATAATAAAGCTGAACAGCTCTTCTAGCCTGCGCTTCCTGGTACCTGTAATATACTAACTATAAACGAATTAAGTTCCTGCCTAGTAATATTAGGTCCTTTAAATTAAGAAAGATAATTGTCTTTAGGATCTAGTAGGGAGTTGGCGTGTATTGGATTCTCTACTTAGTGGATATAGCGGTATACGCGCGGTCTATAACAAAGTATAAGCTCTTAAAGGACTTCTTGCTTCCCCGTTTAATATATTCTCTAATAATTAATAGATCTGGCCGGTTAATTAATGTCCGCACTATATTAATATTATTTTAAAAGCCCGCTAACTCTTAAATAATCTTAAACGTTATATTATTAAGTGTTGCAGTATAAGCAAACCAAGGCTTCCGCTTTAATAACAACCGCACTTTCTATAGCTGTGTATACGAATTCCGGAACGAACCCCCCTAATTAGCTATAAGGTGCACCTTATTAATTATTACTAAGCCAATATGCGCACAAAAGGTAGGGTTAGTAAGAGTCTTATAGAACCTTTTGCCAACTAACAGCTCTGGCGATATTAAAATATAGGTGTATACTCTAATACGGATTTCCTATAAAAGACGTGCGGATATTATCTTAGCGTATATATAAACCGGCCTTATTCTAGGAAGCTCCTTAATCTTTACCTTCTACTCCGCACTAATTGCATTAAGTGGCAAGATAATAATTACTACTAAGGCCTAAATAAGATATAGCATTGCTTGCATTATTATGCTCTTGCCAAATAAGGTTTTTGCAATAAGTATCATATCTTTTTTCTTAAATAGCAGCCACCTAAGGGCTTTAAGCTGCTCCGCACGTCTGTAATACAGATATAAAAAAGCAATAGCCTTATTAACCTTGCTTAGCTACCGGGCCTTGCTCTCTCTATGAAGCGTAAGAAGCTAATCTTAAAGGTCCTATAGCTGTTGCTCCTAGTCCGTTCTATAACTCCTCTGAGTGTAATTATCTAATACCTAATGCGGCCGCGGCTGCTCTAGCACCTTATTTAACTTCCTCCCTCTCCGCCTAGTGGGTTTTGGTGCCGGCATATGGTAGATTTGCTTGGATATCCGTGACTTAATAGTTGGCATATAATAAGGTTTCAGTAGGTGTTATACACTATAATATGGACGCTATATGTCTGCCAGGCTATAATAGGTTCTTTAGAGTGGCTATTATGGATCTATGCAGGTTTTATATATATTAGCTAGCGTTTAATAAAGTTATATATGGTCGCAGAATTGCTAATAATGCGTTTTTTTTTTTATTAAAATGATTACAAGACCTAAAAATACCTAAGTAATAAAAATGATATATTCTAAAAGCCTACGTTCTGTTGTATAATCGATCAACTTTGGGGAAGGATATAAAATACTAGTGTTAAGTTATTTTAATATCCGCAACCTCCGCAACGCGGATATTGCTAAAAAACTAAGAAACGTTGGAAATGTGGCTCAGACGTGATTCTGGTGGTTTCGCACAAATATAGTTAGTTAGCTTGCGGACCGATTGAAAATCCGCACCAATAGAATCACGTCTAAGCCTGCTGAGGTAATCCATAACTGGTAGTCAAACCCTCCAGATTTGGAGGGCTCTAAGCCTACTAGACAGAGTTTATAAGCAGAGCCTCGTACAAAGCTTCGTGTAGAGCTTTGTGTAAAGCCTTATGCAAAGCTTTGTGTAGAGCTTTGTGTAAAGCCTCATACAAAGCTTTGTGCAGAGCTTCGTGCAGAGCCTTATGCAGAGCTTCGTGTAGAGCTTCGTGCAGAGCTTCGTGCAGAGCTTTGTGTAGAGCCTCGTGCAAAGCTTTGTATAGAGCTCTATGCAAAGCCTCGCACAAAGCTTTGTGTAGAGCTTTATGCAGAGCGTTGTAGTAACTAAAGTTATTAGTATAATATAGTTATAGCATTATATATATATTTAGGTATATTATTACAGCTAAAAATTAGGGTCTGCTTAACTTGTATAAGTCGCGATTTTAGTAATTTACAGCAATTTATAGCAATTTGCTATAAATATACAGATAGGGTAGGCGGGTGCATAAGTAGCCTATATATTTGTAGCAAATTGCTGCAAATCACTGCAAATCGCCAAAATCGCGACTTACGCAGGTTTCGCAGACCCCGATTTTCGCTTGCCCAAAAAAAAATCCTGATAAATAGAAAAAGGATATAGACTAACTAGCTAAGGCCTCTAGCAGTCTAGAACTCCGCTATGGACCTAACGCCCAATAGTTGGACAACTAGGTTTATAAAGTAGATAACTTCTTTAAGATGCTAATAATATAAGATAATACTAAAAAGCGTACTTAATAGATTGTTAGCAAGATTAAAGATTAATCCCTAAACTAGATTGTACTAAACTAGCTTAATAAAGAGCAAATTACTATATAGCCGCAGCTGTAACCCTTTTTAAAGAAATGGACTTAAGATCTATATGTTATATAATATAATAATACAGAACTATTCTAAAATGGGATACAGCTTAACCACCATAATTTCCGCCAGTTTATAAACTTTATAAAAACTTATACTTAACTAATAGATCCAGAGCCCTTTAAAAATAAAAATAGTAGTATCCATAAAAAGGAGAAGATTAGATTTATCTAGGCTAGAATTAAGCTAGTAATTTATAACAAAATAAAGCGCGTGGGAGCCCTATTATAGATTACTATATATACAGGTTTTAAATAAGCGGTTTTAAATGCTAAGGATATAGTAAGGAACTAGACCTCTTCTATTAAAAAGCTAAGGGGTAACTAGAAGCGCGGGCACTTTAATAGCAATATAGGGCAGACCCAATTTTTAAAGAAGCCGTTCTTAAAGAGAAATCTAGAATAGTTAAAGTTAGGGACCTTAAGTAATGGGAAATACTCCTAGGGCCAACCTAATACTTATCTAGCACCCTTATAGGAATACTCTAAAAAGTTAAGAGAAAACTTCTCTAGAGGTAAACCTAATTAGAAAAACAAGCAGGGCAATAACTATACTAATAATCTAAAAAAAGAAAAGCCCTAGTTATAGACCTCTCCTAGCTATAACTAGGGCAAGATATAGAAGGAGAGACTCTCCGTATTACTATTAAGCTAGAAATAGTACTCCCTATAAGTAAGGTATATTAGTTCTAAGCACTATATAATAGTAGCGCCGAAATTAATCTTATATAATATAATTTGGTAAAATAGTATAAGCTTATCCTATTATTAAGGTGGTGGAAACCTACTATAGGGTTCCTAGATAAGCATTGGATTAAACTATATAGTGCCTATAAGCTTATAGTACTAGTGGCCGATATATATAACTATACTAAGGTGGTTAGCCTATAACCCTTCTAGGCGGCTAACTTTATAGGCTATAACCTTATTTTTAGATATCCTTAGCTTGCAGAAGTAGATTTTAAAATACGCTTTAAGACAGAAGCCTTTAAATAGTGGAATAATAAAAAATTAGAAGGGCGCATCTTACTAATAAGCTTAAAAGATATCCTAGAAGATATAGCTCTAGTAAAAATAGTATACACTCTATACCTAAAGGAGTATTAGATTTAACCCCTATTTTATAGCAAGATAGATATAAAGCCTAGTATAGGCAATAACCCTTTTATAACGGATACTTTATAGGGAATTACTAAACAGGTTATAGAGATATTATAGGGAGGCGGCGATCTTAAAGATCTTATAAGATACTTCTACCGCTATAGGCTACTCTAACTTAAGTAATATGCAGAGAGTATACTATAACACCTTAAACGCTATATTAAAGAGTTCCCTACCCTCTACTGTGTTAGCGACTCGGTCAATCGAGGCACGAGCACGGCAAGAAGGTCGCGCAAGCCTGTACGATTGGATTGTCTATAAACGAGGATCCAAAGCTAAAGAAAGGAAACAAGAAGAGCGGAAACACCGCTTGAAGTTATATACAATCTTCTGGTCACGTGATGGCAACTTGCCGCAACTTGCCATCACGTGACGGCAGTTTGCGGCAATTTGCCAGTGCCGTAACATACTGGCTACTATATAAAACTATTTAATATATAGTGGTAACTATATATAAACAGCCACTATAGCGCGCGATACTGCCTATAAGTGTTAGCGACTCGGTCAATCGAGGCACGAGCACGGCAAGAGGGTCGCGCAAGCCTGTACGATTGGATTGTCTATAAACGAGGATCCAAAGCTAGAGAAAGGAAAGGGGAAGAACGGAAGCACCGCTCGAAGCTATATACAATCATCTGGTCACGTGATGGCAACTTGCCATCACGTAACAGCAAGTTACGGCAAGTTACGGCAATTTGCCAGTACCGTTTTCCACTAGCGCCGTAACATTACCCCCCCCTCCGAAAAAGCCTGCCCTTAGGCTTTGTACGTCTGTGGGGTGTTCTTATCTATGTGCTCAATAGGTAGCTTATTATCTTCGCTATACTAGTACTCCATCTACTTATCTAGATACTTCGGGGGTCCTAGCTTGTTAGGGTATTGGTTATAAAATTCTTTAAGCTTCTAGGGGCAACCTATAAAGTTCCAGGCGGGGTACTAGGTTGGGTCTAGATTATAACCTTTCTATTGGATATAGTATTTCAGCGTTCCTTGTACTAGTTTATAGGCTAGTATTTTATTAACTTCCCATTCATCGTCGCTATTAACTTAAATCGGCAGTAGAGGCTTATTCTTTTATCTAGGTAGTGGGTTATTTGCAGCTTTCTATAGCTTATCTGGTAAGAAAATAGGGTGGACTTTAATTAAGTCTAGGAGTTTAACCTTGTATAAGTTTCCTTCTTTATTAAGGATCTTATATAGTCCTACTATCTTATAGTCTAGCTTATGGCTAGGCCGTTCTGTTTTCTAGTTCTTTGTTGTAACCTAGACCTTGTTGCCTATAGTAAAGTTAGGCTTGCGCCTGTGCTTATTTGCCTGCTGTTCTATCGATTTCTAGGCCTTCTCTAGGTTCTTATAGGCTATTATCTATACTTCTTCTAAGCGTCTAGTATACTGCTGTGCTTCCTTATAAGATAGTTTTTTATATATGGTCTATAGCCCTTCTGGTCTCTCCCAGTTAAAGCTTATATGGGGTAAGTATCCTATTTCTAGCTAAATAGATGCAAACCCTGTAGAATTATGGGGTAGGGTTGCCTGGGCGTAGTCTATTATAGGTAGTAGTCCACTCTAGTTGTTTTAAAAGTAGTTAATAAAGGGCCAAAGTCTTTGGTCTAAGTATTAATTTACAATCTCCGTCTAACCATCTGTCTGGGGGTGGTATATTGTAGAGAGCTTTAGCCTAATACCTAGGATCTAGGTGAACTCGTTCTAGAAGGCTAATATAAACTGCGGCCTGTGGTTGGATACGATAGTATCTAGTAGTCCATAAATTTGGTAGACATAGTGGATATATAATTAGGCCGCCTCTTTAGCATTAATATTCTTATAATAGGGGATTAAGAATGGGCGCTTGCTAAAGCGGTTAACTAGAATTATAACTATATTATATCCGTTGCGGTCCGTAGGTAACTTATAGAAGTCTATAAAAATATACTGCTAGGGGCGTTCTGGTATCGAGAGTGGCTTTAATAGCCCTAGGGTCTTATCTCGTGGAATTATAGACCTACGGCAGTTATTGCAGTTCTGTACATAGCGGTTAATATCCGTAACTATTCTGGGCTAGTAGTAGCGGTTGCCAATAATTCTATAGGTCTTATTTTTTCTGGGGTGGGCCGTAGAGACCTAGGTATATGCTTTAGTAATAAGCCAAGTCCGTAAATTCTATTTCTCTACCACTACTAGCTGTTCCTAGTGCTTAAGCAGTCCGTTTTTAAGGGACTATGGGCTAATAGTATCCTTTACCTTTTCGCGGTACTCCTATAGAGAAGGGGCTGTATGGTTTGCCTATAGTAGTTTATTAATAAGGTTAAGTTCCGTAGAGTCGATAGGACATATTTTAGCGTCTAAAGGGTCCGTATTTAGTTCTGCCTGTATCTGGGGGTTAAGGTGCTTTGGTTGTAGTAGGGTCTAAGTCTATAATAAGATCTTTACAGTCGCCTAGTTACCTAGGTCCTATTTACGCCTTATAAAAGTATCTGCACGGTTTATAGCGCCTGGTCTATACGTAATTAAGAAGTTAAACTAAGATAGGATATCTACCTAGCGTGCCTACCGGGCTGTAAGGGCCTTAGTTGTTATAAAGTATTCTAGGGCCTTATAATCCAAAACCACCTTAATGGGCTTAGGGGTCCCCTCTAGCTGTACATACCAGTGCTGAAAGCTAGAGATAATAGCCAGCATTTCTTTGTTATAGATGTGGTAGTTCAGCTTGGCATCTATTATAGTCTTGGAATAGTATGCTATAGGGTGCTATTCTCCGTCTAGTTACTTCTAGGAGAAAATACTAGCTATTGCGCCGTCTAAGGTATCAATTTCTAGCATTAAGGGCCGTTCTGGGTTAAAGTAGGCAAGTAGGGGAGCTAATACCAGCCGTTTTTTAAGCTCATTAAAGGCCTGTATATATATGGCGTTAAAGTGGAATGGCTGGTCTTTCCTAGTAAGGCGGTTAAGAGGCTAGGCAATCCTGCTATAGTTCTTAATAAAGCGTTAGTAGAAGTTACAAAAACCTAAAAATAATTGCACCCCCTTTATGGTCTGTGGCGGTGTCTACTAGTTAATTGCGGCTGTTTTCTCTAGGTCGGCCTTAATCCCGTCCATACTAATAATAAAGCCTAGGTACTTTATACGCTTAATACTAAATTCCGATTTCTTGATATTGGCCTAAAGGCCAGCCTCGCGGAGCCGTTATAGGACTTTATAGATATGCTCCTTGTGTTCTAGCTCATTCTTGGAGTAGATTATAATGTTATCTAGGTAGGCCGTATAGAAGTCATCAAGGTAGTTAAAGAGTATATTATTTATATATCGCTAGTACGTAGCCGGTCCGTTAGTCAGTCTAAAAGGAAGTACTTTGTATTTATATGTTCCGTAATAGGTCCAAAATATAGTAAGATTTTCCAATCTAGGGTCCATCCTAATCCGGTAAAAGGCCTAACGGATATCAAGCTTAGTAAAGATCTTAGCTCTACTTATTTAGGTTAAAGTCTTATTAAGTAAGGGCAGTGGGTAGCGGTCCTTGCGGGTTATATTATTTAGTTTATAGTAGTTAATGCAGAAACGAAGTCCTCCATTTAGCTTTTTGGTAAAGAGAATAGGCGAGTTAAAAGGGGCTTAACTAGGTTTAATAAAGCCCTTATTTAGGTTATTAATAAGGTACTGCTTTGTAGCCTATAATTTGGCAGTGGACTGCTGACAAAGGGGGCTATAGCTAAGTATGTCTTCCTTATTTGGCTTAATCTTAATCTTGTAGTCGTACGGTCGGTAAGGCGGAAGTATATTAAACACTACCTTAGAGAACACGTCCTTGAATTTCCAGTATTAATAGGGTAGTTTCTGTTCCACTAGCTCCTTGTCTATAAGCTCACCTTCCTGTTTGCTAAGCTCATTTTTCTTTTCCTTAATCATTCGATCAATTTTATATAAGCTAGTAGTAAAGGCAACGGTATTAGGTTAAACCAAGTTCTAGTAGAATCCTACGGCGCCAATACAGCAGATATTAACTAGTGGGAGGTCCATAGGTTTCTTTACGGACTATTATTAGGCCGTATTTTGCGGTTTAGGGTTTGTGATCTTTCTTAGCTCCTATTCCATCTTCTATAAGTTATCCCTCTGGTTTATACGTTTAGTATAGCATCTAATGCTCCTTGCTATTTTTTGTGGCTATATGGGGCCTGAGTTCCCTATGGGGAGCTCCACTAGCTTTTTATTAACTTTTTTAATCTCTGGTGCGGGTAGCATAATATAGGTAGTCTAGGGGCGGCGTAGTATGTAGATCTATTGCGGGTTAAGCTATATATCCTTTTTAAAAGCCTGGTCTTTACGCATAGCATCGGCCTAGTAAACGGTATTTATCTATAGCCGTACAAGATTTTCCATTGTAATGCTGATTTCCTTTATAAAAGAAGGTATTAGGGGTAGGGTTTTGGGCCAGATAAGCCGTCTACTCTGTATATTAAGCTATAAGCCTAAATAGGCTAGCCATTTTCTTTTTAAGATTATATTATAGCTTCCTAGGTCCGTAATAAGAAAGGGGATGTTATACTACCTTCGTCTGTCTACACGGAGGTGAATCCGCAAGATAGTTATAATAGGCGGTCCTATCCGTCCGTTATACCCGCGAATAGGAATTGGTTTGGGCAGTTCTTTAAGGGGTATATTTAAAAAGTCAGCCAGCTTTACAGTATACTATATATCTATTAAGGCAAAGGCATTTGCTCCAGAGTTAGCTAAAGTAGAGGTTAAAACTTAATATCTATTACAGAATAAAGTATAAGGGATAGTGCAGCTTTTTCCACCAACTAGCCAACCCAGATTAATATATAATATATTAATTCCTTTTAACCCTAGAGAGGAGTTTTGCTTTAGGGTTCCTCTTTTTTTAACTCTATACTATCCTCCTAAATTAACAGGACCTCGTTTATCTTTGCCGCTATTAGGCAGTCTTTTATAAAGTGGTCTTTCTGGCCGTATAAGAAGCAGGCTCCTTAATTACTAAGGGCCTATCTATAGGGGTTATTATATATAGGTTAAGTATTCGCCGGACCCGCCATAGGGCTAGCTACACGGCTAGCCACTAGGTTAACGGCAGGCGGTACAGTTAGTACTATAGGGGTTGCAGATCTTACTAGGGCGCTATGGCCCGTTCTTATAGTACTTGTGTTCTGGTTAGCAGAGCTTCTAGTCTTATACCGCTTGGCACGTGCTTTAATTCGGCGGAGGCCCTGGTTAATAGCTAGGCACTAGTCCGTAAGCTCCTTTAACGTCTATACGGTAGTATAAACCGGGAGCACGGCGCGCTGTAGGTTTAGGGTAAGCTTGTTAAAGAGGTCTAGTATTAAATCTTTCTAGGGGATTTAAGCCTATCCAGCTAGGTATAAAAAGCGGGTCTAGAAGACTAAGAAGGTCTCTATCGTTTTTATATTAAGGGCTTTATAGTTAAGGCGGGCGTTCTGTATCTTATAGGGGTCCTTATAAATGGAAGATAGGTGGTTAATTATCTCTTCTCCAAAGAGGAAGGGGTCTGCTAAGTCCTAGGTATATCGCGGACATAGATGCGTCTATACGTCCCCACCAGTACGGCCAAAGACGTAGGCCATTTTAGCTTAGGTAGTAGGGAAGTTGTCAGATAATCTGTATTCTCTAAAGGCGTGGGTCACGTGCACGAGTCACGTGCACGAAGACACGTCACTAAAGACACGTCAGATCAAGGTCAAAAAGACACGATACAAGATCATTAATCAATCAACCCATTTCATTAATGAACTCATCTATTTTAAACTTCATAATAGTTATAAGCCCGGTCCGCCGACTTAAGAAGCTAGTCAGCTATTACTTAATCATTTAAAGAAATTCTACCTCATTGTCAGACTCTAACACCTTATCGTTAAGGACGCAGACTCTAACAGAAATCCTACCTTAAGTGTAACAGGACGATTCTAACACGAACCTTCTACGAGATTCCACATTAATCGTCACAGGACAACCCTAATGACAAGGACAATCCTAACGACAAGGACGATCCTAACGATAAAATACTATCACAATTCCTTCTTTGCCTATTAGTAAAATGACTCTACTAACGTTGAGTTTGTTAACTATAATCATTCTTAATAAACTAGAAGACTAGGAGCAATAGATCTAGCAACTATAAGCCCTTATAGACAAACAAATTTGGGCCTACGTTGACCTAAATAATACAGCACCTTAATAAGCTCTACTATAAGAACTAGCCTATCCAGAAGTTACTGATTTTAATAAGAATGCAACCTTATATGCATAGCTCTTGACGAATTAACAGAAAGCGTATAAGAACAGCAGACGATACTATAACTAGGATATAAAGTACTTCCTAAAATAGGAAGAGCATTTGTAATAGATACGCACCTAGATTACGTCTATAGTATTAATTTAGAAGAAGCTACTGCTTAACCCTTCCCTTACAGTTAAAGAATGGCTAATTTGTTTAAAAGAAGACACTAAGCCCTTAAAGAACTTTATAATGAGGAAGGTACAGCTACAGTATACAGAGTTACTTAAGGGGCTTAAGTAGATAAAGGTTACCTAGTGGCTTAACTAATAGGAGCATGTAATAAAGATGGTAGAGAAGCACGATCTTCTATAGATAACTAATAGGATCTGGCTAATAGACCTTATAAATGCAATACGACCTATAAACGAAACCTATTTTATTCTGTATATAAAGTAGGTAAATAATACCAAAAAGGCTCTCTTATTAGAATACCATAAAGTAGTAATAGAGCTACGAGAAGCATTCCAAAACCTTTCTAAAGCCATACCTACGACGGCGAGAGGAAGTGCATTTAACGTAGACTTCGCAGGAGAGCCTAAAGAGGGTATCTCTATTGCTGCTAAAGTCTAAAAAGGAAAAGGGAACAGCTTATCTCGCAGCTAAAAAAGGGCAGGTATAAATTTAACTAAAGAGACATCTTCTAAAAGGTTAAAGAACCTCAAATACCTGGCATGCGATATAAGGGGACATACCCTTCCTAACTATTGGTATCTATTTAAGAGCAAAAGGCCTGAGGGATTCAAAGCCATAGGTACACGTATAAAAAGGGTGCTTATAAAGGTAGAGTAAAACAAGGATCTAGTTGCCTAAGTAGAATAACTTAAGCTTAAGGAATTAAAGGTCAATAAAGCTTAACAACAATAGGAGATAGTTAAGATTAAGGGAGAAGCTAATATAATATTCCTAGAATTATATCACACCAGTTAACTCTATCTATTAAAGCTATTAACTATTCTTAACTTAGAAACCACTCTTTATATCTTTAATAACCTCTCTCGTTTTTATAATTTTAGAAAAGCTCTAAGATATAAATATGTCATTACCGGCAGCTTAGAAGTGCCTATACTAGGTTACAGCAATATCACTATCTAGGTCACAAAACCAGACAAAAGCAAGGGAATCCTATATCTTAAGGACGTTGCCTTTTATACGGACTTTAATACGAATCTAGTGTCGTTCCGTCTACTTCAAAAATAAGGGTTCTACTGGGATAACAAAGGAGACAATAATCTGCTAGTTTGGAAGGACGACACAATCCTATATTAAATAGAAGAACGTTACGGATAATAGACTATTAAATACGTCTAACTAGGAAGTCTATTAGCGTTTAATATAAGCCGACTGCTACGCCGCCAACAGAAGCGTAGAGCATCGTTAAAAGACGCTTGTTCAGATTTAAAAGGTAATGCGTATCTATAGCATCTGCGTCTAGGTTATTTAGGACCTATAAGCCTTTACCATCTAGGTCTTAACGCCTTAGGAGTTAAGCTTTAAGGCCTAAAGATAACAGAATATTAATATTATAGTCTTACTAAAATCAAGCGTTAGGTCTTAAGAAGGTTCTTAAAACGGAATATTAATAAACCTTATTTTAACCTCTATATTAACTAGACTAACCTTAAGGAAGCGCATGCTGGATTTATATAAGTTATGTTTATCTACAACACCTTCTTAGGAAAAATCTTCCCGTATTTTATAACAACGCATAGTAAGGAGAAGAAGACACTATAAATACTTAAAGATTTTATCCAATGGATTCGTCTGAGGTATAACCTTAAAGTTAACACCATTAGATTAGACAACGAGCTAGGGAGAAAGAAAACTCTTAAATAGCTACGGACTTAAGGGATTATATTTAAGCCTTTAACGCCACATACCTAAGCTCAGAACGGTACCACCAAACGCTTAAGGGGTGTGATTATTGAGAGAACATAAGTAATAAGAATTGCTGCCAAGCTACCGCATAATCTATGGAACGAGATTGTTAACTATATAGTCTACCTTTGAGATCGAATGCCACAAGAAAGCAATAGATGGAAATTACTATATAAGAGGTTCTATACCTACCTAGCTAATAGGTTAAGAAAGCCGCAACTAGCGCACCTAAGGGCCTACGGCTATAGGGTGTATGTGATAACGTCGGATGCCTAGCTAAAGAAGAAAAGGCTAAGCAAGCTAGATCCGCAAGCCCATATCAGCTACCTTATTGGCTATAACTCTACTAATATCTACAGGATCTGGATCCTATATAAAGGTATTATTATCTCTACTAGGGATGTTATCTTTGACAAGAAGATGTTCTTTAATGGAAAGTAAACGGACATCTTAAAGGATCTATACGCCGAATTAGATACGCTAATTGAGAAGATTTAACTCCCTAATACCCTAACTAAGAACAAGGTTCTCCTAGAAGACGATAACAAAGTGTTTAAACCGTTAATTTAAGAGGAAGACGTTGATAATAAGCCAGTTTAAGCCTTTAATGAGTTAGCAGATCTTAACCTTGCAAGAGCTCTTAAAGATACGTATTATACGCCACCTCTAACAGAAGAAGACGAAGAATCTCTATATGCCTTTCACGTCGAGTATCCTACAAAGTTAGATGTATAAGGTACTAATTAGGACATCGTCAGCTAAGTAGGAGACGGGTTTTATACTTAGGGGGTGTTTAATAACTTAGTTAAAGACTTGTTTAAAGAAGCCTATAATAATAGGTTTAAAGACTTTGTTACTAAAAGGATCACATTAGCCTATTAAGGCGCCTTCTTAGCAGGAAGGAAGTTCAACCTTAATAGTTAACTTAATAACAGTAAGCTAAAATCAGGCAGAACACGTAATGTTAGATTACATAGGAAGAACTTACCTCTGCCACCTTAGTTAATCCGCGACCTTAATACGTATCCTCTTTAAGATTAGTTTTAAGAAGCTTAACAAGCCTACCTCCAATCCCATTATTAAATAAGGTTATTTTAAGAAACAGATAAGAAGCATATAAAGGGACAGCAGGTCCTTAGCTCAATATAGGTATTTGTCTACAAGATAGACAAGTATGGATTTCTCCAGAAATACAAGGCACGCTTAATAGTATGCGGAAATTAATAGGCCCTAGGAGACCTACCTATAAGAGCTACTACATTAGCTAGTACAACCTTCCGAACCCTTATGGCAATCACCGCAAAATTCAACCTGGAGACGACATAGATAGATGCAGTTAATATATTTATCTATTGCGATCATAATAAGGTTATCTATATAAAGCTACCGCTAGGGTTTAACAAAGGAAAGACAGACAAAGTACTGCGCTTAAGAAAAGCCTTATATGGACTATAATAATCACTACTGTTATGGCAGAAGAATCTTACGAGCTTGTTAAACGAATTAGGCTTTAAAGAGGTACCTTAGGAGCCGTATGTTATACTAAAAGGTAGAATAGTCGTCTTCTTCTATATTAACGATATTGTCTTCTGCTACCAAAAGATAGATAAGAAGAAAGCTCAAGAAGCAATTAAGGAGCTATGCAAGGAATACTAGATAAGTATCCTTAGCGAGCTAAAATGGTTCCTAGGAATCCATGTGCTATATAATTATAGTTAGAGGCTCCTATAGCTATCCTAGAAAGCCTATATTAAGAAGATAGCTAATTAGTATAAAATAGATCTTATAGGGCATCTTCTAGACACTCCTATGGCAGAATCTGAACTCCTCCCTACTAATCACCAATCAATCTGTCCGACGCTTCCGTCCCCTAATACAGACCTACTAGTCCGTCCTATATCCCTACTAAGAGAAGCAGCTTCTACGATGCTATATTAGAGAAAAATGGGTTTAATACTTTATACAGCCACTATAACGCGTCCGGATATTGCTTTTACAGTATTACGGCTAGCAAGGTTCAATTAGAACCTAAGCTAAAAGTACTATTAAGCAGTAGACAGAGTAATCCAGTACCTATATAGCACAAGGAGCAGAGCAATCTACTATAAAGGAGACAAGGAAGGAACGAACGGTAGAGGGAGAGATAAAGGAATACGCGACAAAGGACAAGATAACAGAAGAGACAGTAGAGGTAAAGCGTAATTATTTATCTATACCAGCGATGCATTATTCGCGGATAACTCCGTCAACAGAAAGAGCTTGTAAGGATATATTATAAAGCTATTTAGGGGGCCGATCGCCTGGAGAGCAAACAAGTAGGGTACGGTAACAACGTTAAGTATAGAAGCCGAGTTGTTAGCCCTATTATAGATAGTAAAGGAAGCTATCTTTATCAGTAGGCTATTTAAAGTAATAACGTTACGCCTAAACAAGCCCTTAATTATTAAATGTAACAACATACAGACGCTCCAACTAATTATGGAAGATACGGTAAAGCTAATTACGAAGCTCTAACACGTTAACATCCATTAACACTAGCTATGTTAGGAATACGCAATAAGACAAGTACAATTTTAATAGATAGTGATAAAGGAGATAATTGCTAATGGACTTATAAAGGCCCTGCCTAAGCAGAGGTTTTAAAGCTTTGTTAATATAATTGGGATGGTGGATATTAAGGAGTAGCTAGATAAGGAGAAGCAACTAGAGGACCTAAGGGACAGTATTAAAGCAAGACGGAAGGATTTAGATAAGATTACAATTTAATTAACTTATTAACGGACATAAGAAGGTGGCTAGCTTTAACCTTAAAGAGCTTAAAGCTAAGAGGGTGTGTTAGATAATCTATATTCTCTAAAGGCGTGGGTCACGTGCACGAGTCACGTGCACGAAGACACGTTACTAAAGACACGTTAGATTAAGGTCAAAAAGACACAATATAAGATTATTAATTAATTAACCTATTTTATCAATGAACTTATCTATTTTGAACTTCGTGACAGAAGTGGTCCGTATTAACTTTAAGCTTGTCTTGCAGTTAAATCTTCCAATTGTTAAATATAGGGTCAGTTCTGTCTGTAAGCAATAGGGGGTCCGCGACCTTCGCGGACCGCGATAATGCTAATGCTGTACGTTGGGCTAGGGCCTTAAGTACTATAGCAAGTCTCTAGGTGTTTAATAACTCCTTACTAGGTGCAGGGGTGTCTCTGGTTTTAAGCAGCTCTTAAAGCCGTTTAATTTCGGTATTAGCTGCTGCGAGCTCTTCCTAGGGGGTTAAGACGGCGACTGTTTTACCATTAGAGGTATTTGCGGGTCCTATAGCGGCTTTGCCAGCTGCTGTATTTTTTGGCATGGTGGTAGGGGTATTAGGTAATTTTTAGTATTTGTTTATTTCCTAGGGGTTCTAGTCCATATGTATCCTATTCTTAGGTTTCGCGTTCTGTTTGTATTCTTTTGGTTCTTAGGGGTCTGTCCTGTCCTTATGGTCCTGGTAATGTCCTTAGGGTCCTATTCTATGTCCTTGTCCTGTTTATGGCCTTGTAGATATTTTTTGAGTTCCTTCTTAGGAAAGAAGAGTGGTGACGAGCTTTGGATAATATTAGCGACTTAGTTAATCGAGGCATGAGCACGGCAAGAGGGTCGCGCAAGCCTATACAATTAGATTGTCTATAAACGAGGATCCAAAGCTAGAGAAAGGAAAGGGGAAGAACGGAAGCACTGCTCGAAGCTATATACAATCATCTAGTCACGTGATGGCAACTTGCTATTACGTGACAGCAAGTTGCGGCAAGTTGCGGCAAGTTGCCAGTACCGTTTTCCACTAGCGCCGTAATAATAAGCGTCTTAAGGGACCTCTAGGACCTACCTAATAAGGATATAGAGGATAAACGCGACCCTAATTTATTAAATATCCCAGTAGGCCTAAGGGACTTACTAAAGGTATTTTTAGGCAGGTAAGCAAAAGTTATTTAGTGGAACTTAGAATATAATTATATAATTAATTTAGAAGAAGGCAAATAACTACTAAATCTTTCTATCTATAACCTCTCTTATAAAAAGCTTAAGATCCTATAGAAGTACCTTAACGGCTTATTGGAAAAGGGATAGATCTAGCTTAATAAGTTGCCAGCAGGCGCGCCAATTCTCTTTATCCTAAAACTAGATAAAACTATAAGGCTATATATAGACTATTACGGTCTTAATAAGATTATAATTAAGAACTGTTACCCACTACTATTGGTTAGTAAAATACTAGATTAATTATTTAGGGCAAAGATCTTTATAAAGCTAGATCTATAAGACGTCTATTATAGGCTCCATTTTAAAAAGGGGATAAGTAGAAGACCGCTTTTAAGACCTAATACGGCCACTTTAAGTATATGGTAATGCCTTTTAGGCTAGCTAATATACCTATAATATTTTAATTATATATTTATAGAGCCTTAGGGGGACTAGTTAACCGCATATATATTATCTATTTAAATAACATTCTAATCTACTTAGAAAATAAGAATTAGCATAAGCAATACATCTATAAAGTGCTAAAACGTTTAGATAATTGGGGCCTCTACGCTAAGATGTTAAAGTATATCTTTAACACTAAGCAGGTTAAGTTCTTAGGTTATATTATAATACCTATAGACGTAGTTATAGACCTAGTACGGGTGTAGATAATCTAAAAGTAACTAGAGCTAGAGAGCTACTAAAATGTTTAAATGTTTTTAGGCTTTGCCAATTTCTATAGGCGCTTTATCTATAACTACTTGGACATTACCTAATACCTATTTAACTATATTACTAAAGCTTCCTAAAACCTGGCCTAAGTAAAAATCTTAAAGGTAGGGAGGAAGAAAACTAAGAAGGGACTAACTAAATAGTATAAACTATGGATATAGCCTAAAAAGGTATAAGAAGCCTTTTAGGAACTACATGCAAAGTTTATAGAAGCTCTACTATTATAGCATTTTAACCTAGATTAGCTACTAATAATAGTTACTAATATATTAAAATTTGCCCTTGCTAGTATCCTTCTATAACCTAATAGGCATCTAGACGCTATATAGCTCCACTAGAGACCAGTAACATTCTATATTAGAAAATTCTAGGGACCTAAAATTAGGTATTATATCTATAATAAGGAACTGCTAGCTATAGTTAACTACTTTAAATAGTGGCGACATTACCTTAAGCACGCAAACTATACCACTTATATACTCTTAGATTATTATAATCTACGCTACTTTATAACTATAAAGGAGCTTATACCTTAATAAGCTAGATAGTTAAAAGAGCTTACGTAATTTAATTTTAAGATTAAATATAGGCTAGGGGAAAATAACACTGCTAACAGACCGTTATAATGGCTAGACTATACTAAAGGCTTTAAAACAGGAGAAGGAAAACAGATAATAGATATCTTACTTCCTATATTATAGAACAAGCTCTAAGTATAAAATACTTAAGCACCTATAGCTTTATACACTAAGTCTTAGGCAGTATAAACCCTATTAACTTTTACTAATATTCTAGCTAGTACCTGGTCTATAGCTAATAAGGGTCTAAATATACCTAGACAAGACGTCCTTAATATAAGTTTAGAACCTAGTAATATACTACCCCTAATTACTAAGCTACCCCCTTAAATTAAAAGTAAAGCTATAGAGCAATTGGAACTTAGAGCCCTATAATAACTAAAGGACTTTAACCTTATAGCGGCCTTCCTAATATATACGTACTAAGAAGTTATAAGATCTATAGTACTATCTAATCTTATACTTAGAGTAGTATAAGGCAAAATAGCTTTTACCTAGGAACTATCTAAAAGGTTAATAGATCTTATCTATAAAGTGCAACAGAGGGACACCTCCTATACTATTTTTAATATAGAAGTAGACTAGAAACGTAATGGAAAAGAAGCTACTAGGTATTACTATTAGGAACTAGACTATAACGGGCTTATATAAATACTTCTAAACCAAAGCTTATAGATTGCTACTATATAAGAATACTAAGCTAAGGAGAAGAAGAAGACTGGTAGAGACTGGTAAGATATAAAGGGGTTGTTAAGGCGCTAGTAGTAAGCGAGCTAATAGCAACTTGGCAGAATATGGCAGAATTTAGCAGATTGCCTAGAAAACGGCAAGTTGCCTATAAAATGGCAAATTGCCCCAAATTGCCTAGGAAATGGCAAAGTAGCAGGTAACGCGCTCTAGCACCGTTATATTACCCCCCCCCCCCTTCCCCCTTCTAAAAAAGCCTGCCCTTAGGCTTTATTTAAGTTCTTTATTATTATTTAAATTATTATAGTTATCTAACCCCTCTTCCCAGCATTTAATCTAGCTGTTTAATTTGCGTAGTGGTCTGGGGAGGTTTAGGTAAGCTAGGTGGAAATTTTGTAGCTTATAGGGAGAGTACTTAAAATCGAATGCGGGGTACTATTTTAGATCTTTATTATGACCTACCTAGCTTATATGGTATTTTAAGATACCTTAGTCCTTTTTAACTATTAAGATCTCTTTAACTTCCTATTTTTTATCCTCTGCAATCTAAATTAGTAGTGGGGAGTTGTTATATTATTTAGGTAATAGGTTGTCCACGGCCTTCTATAGTTGGTTTAGAAAGAAAATAGGGTAGATCTTTATTAACTTTAGTAGCTTAACCTTAAAAGAGTGCCCTACCTTTTTAGGGATCTTATAGGGGCCAGCTATTTAGTGGTTTAGCTTATAGCTTGGCCTCTAGGTTTTCTAGTTCTTTATTAACACCTATACCTTATCTCCTATATAAAAGTCTACCTTGCAACAATATTGGTTTATATTGGCCTCTTTCTTCTTTTATACCTTTTTTATAATTGCTTAGGTAGTCTGCCAGGCTCTGTATATTCTCTTAGTGAATATATAGGCCTCTTTATAGCTAAGGCGTTTACAGGCCATTATAGGTCCTATAGGTCTATTCCAATTAAAGGATGTTTATAGCTTATACCTATAGAGTAGCTTAAATGGCGACATTTCTATACTATTATAAGGGAGCGTAAGCTGTGCGTAGTCTATTATAGGTAGTAGTTTTAACTAGTTATTCTAGTAGTAATTAATAAAGGGGCAAAGTCGCTGGTTGAGGTATTAGTTTATAATCTTGGTTTAGCCATTAGTCTAAGAATAGAATGCGGTAGAGAGTTTAATCTTAATCCTAAGAATGTAGTAGAATTTGTTCTAGAAGTTTAATATAAACTAGGGTCTATAATTAGAGATAATTAACTTAGGAGCGGTATAGATCTGGTAAATGTTATTAATATATATGCGGGTTATATCCTTTATAGTTATAGTCTTAAAATAGGGGAGGGAAATAGTTTACTTGCTTAGTTGGTTAACTACTATAAAGACTATATTATAGCCATATTTATCTTTTAGGAATAATTTAAAATCTATTATAATATGCTGCTAAGGGCATTTAGGAACTGGCAGTAGTTGTAACTACCTAGGGGTTTAATCCCTAGGGGTATCTGCCCGTTTATAAGTATAATAATTCCTAATAAATCGTTCTATATTAAATAGGAGTCCTTACTAGTAGTAGCGAGGCGCTAGTAGTTAGTGGGTTTTGTCTTAACTAGAATGCGCTATAGAGACTTAGCAGTGGGCTTTATAGATTAGTTCCATTTATAGGTTATTAATATTTAGAACTATAAGCCGTTTTTAGTATAAGAGCAGTCTATCTTCTATTTCTAAATTAGGGTTACCTTTTATAGCTTAGTTGCGGAGGGCTTTTAGGGATTTAGCTATGCGGTTTGTGATTAGGATATAGTTAATTAGTCCTATTAGTTTATTTAGAATATCTCCTTCTATAGGCGCTAGCTTATTCTATTTGGAGCTTAGTTCCTTAAGGATATATAGGTTAAGCTATTTAGAATAGAGAAGGGCATGTGTCTAGTGCTAAGCCTTTAGCTTATTCTATAGTTCTACCTCCTGTTCTCTTTAAGTAAGGGCATTAGCTTTAGAATTTTGCCTACTAGGGTAGTATATAATTATAAAGAAGAATTAGAAGAGTATTTTAGCCTACCTAGCCTATTAACTAGTAAGCTGCTTTATTATTATAAAATACTTAAGGGCTTTATAATTAGTATAGACTTTAATCTAAGAGTCTGTGCTTTTAAGCTCTATGTACTACTAGGATAACAATTATATAATAGCTAGTATTTCCTTATTATGTACCTTATAGTTACACTTAGCTAGGGCTATTATTTTTAAGAAAAATATAATAGGGTACTACTTGCTATTTAGGTATAACTATAAGAGAACCCCTACTACTACTCTATTGGAGGCATCTATTTCTAGTATTAATTTAAGGTCTAGATTATAGTAATGGAAAACTAGGGAGGAGGTAAGTTAGTTTTTTAACTCCTTAAAAGCTTTTATATAATTATTATTAAAAATAAAAGACGTATTGTTCTTAGTTAGTTATATAAGAGGTTTAGCTATAACCCTATAGTTATAAATAAACTAATAGTAGAAGTTATAGAAGCTAAAAAAAGGACTAAATACCTTTTATAGTATAAGGGTGTTTTTAGTTATATATCGCCTTAACCTTCTTAGGGTTAACTTTAATTCCTTTTATACTAATAATAAACCTAAAGTACTTTATTTGTTTTACTCCAAATATATATTTTTTAATATTAACTTATAGGCCTGTATTTTACAGCCTCTCTAGGACCTTTTTAACGTGAACTTGGTGTTTAAGTTTATTATCCAAGTATATAAGAATATTGTCTAGGTATGCCGTGCAGAATTTATTAAGGTAGTTAAAAAGAACATTATTTATATACCGTTAGTATATAGTAGGCCCATTTATTAGCCTAAAAAAAAGGACTTTATATTTATAAGAACTGTAGTGGGTATAAAATGTTATTAGGTCCTTTAATGTAGGGTTTATCCTAATTTGGTGGAAAGCTTAATAGATATTAAGCTTTATAAAGATTTTAGCTTAGCTTAGATATATAAGAGTCTTATTAATTAGGGGGAGAGGGTAATAATCTTTTTAAGTAATAGCGTTTAGTTTCTAACAGTTAATATAGAAGTGGAGGCCTTTATCAAGTTTCTTTATAAATAGGATAGGGGAAGTAAAAGGGGCCTAACTTAGTTTGATAAACCCTTTATAGAGGTTGCTAATTAAGTACTATTTTATAGCTTTTAGTTCTTCTATAGTTTTCTAGTAAAGGGGGCTATAGTCTAGAGAGTTATTGGCCTCTAACTAAATCTTATAATTATAGGTTTAGTAGGGGGGTAGTATATTTAAAGCTGCTTTTAAGAACGCGTCTCTATGGTTTAAGAGGTAAGTAGGGAGAAGGCGCTTAACTAGTTCTTTATTTATTTCCTTTACTAGCCCTTTTTTCTTCTTATTAATAATCTAGTTAATTTTATATAAGCTAGTTATAAAGACTTTATTATCCTTCTAGTATATATTAAAGTAAAAACCTATAGTACTAATTGCCGTAATATCTACTATAGGAGTGTTATATGGTAGTAGGGGTATCTATGGCCTTAGGGGCTTTTAGTATATTAGTATTATTCTTACTCCTTTTAGCTCTTGTTGCATCTTCTAAAGGTTATCATTTATGTCTTATTAGTATGTCCTTTTCTATATTAGCTGGATCTCCGCAATTTAGAAATTGTTTATATTACTATCCATTTTACTTCTATAAGTAGAGTCCTCCTTAACTATAGTACTTTGAGAGAGTATTATTATTAGTATAAAATTCCTACTAGCCTTATGGTGGGTATCTTTTTAGGTAAAGGCTAGGTCGCGGTCTCTAATATTTTATTAATAAATAGGGTTAGCCTTTACGGCTAGTGTCTTATAGTTAGTCTAAATTTCTCTAATAAAGTAGGATAATTTTAGTCTATTCTCCGGCTAGATAAACTATCTTTATTGTATATTTAACCAAATATTAAAGTAGGACATCTATTTTGAGCTAAGAATTATGTTATAAGACCCTAGGTCTAGGATGTAGAAGGGGATACTAAACTGGCGTTATCTATTAATAGTAATATATAGCTTTAGGATATAGGTAACCGGCTTGCCGGCTTGGCTATTATAGCCTTTTACTTAAATAGGCTTCTCTAGTTAGGTAGCATTTATATTTAAGAACTTAGCAACGTTATTTATATAAGCAGTGTTAATAAAGGCATTTATATTAACTCTATATCTATTTTAAGATACTATATATAGAACTATAAAGTGTTTTCCACCTATTAGCTAACTTAGATTAATCTCTTTAAGATTAATAGGATACCCTAAGGGGGAGTTTTTCCCTAGGGTTCTTTTTTTCTAACTTATTAGATATTTCTTCTTTCTCTATTTCTTTAATATTACCTATATCCTTTAGCTCTGGGTAGGATATAGTAAAGTAACTATCCTTTCCGTAATTAAAGCATGTGACTATAGCAGGTTAATTAGGGTATTGCGATAAGTATTAACTAAAGTTATAGTATATAGTAAGTTGGGCGAGGCTTATAGGTAGGTAGTTATAACCGCTTTTAGTATAAGGGTGGCTGTGGTTTATCTTCTAACGCTAGCTCCTATTAGTGTGGCAGATAGGTTCTAGTTACTATAAGACCGCTTTAGTTAATTAGAATATGTATTAATTTATTTTAGTTCTAAATCTAGCAATAAACATTAGGCTGTAAGTTTTTGGTAGGTTAATAGATTGTCTAAGGCTACTGTAATCTTCTTTTATAGTTGGACTGTTAGCTTATTATATAGGTCTAAGCGGTAGTTCTTAAGGGGAACCTAGCCTTTACCTGCTAGGTATAAGAACTAAGTCTAAAACTTAGTAAAGGTTTAGTTTAATTTTATTATTAGGCAGTTATAGTTATAGCGGACATCCTATACTTTATTTGGATTAATATGGATAGCAGCTAGATACTGTATTATTTTATTAATAGATATAAACTAAATAGGTAACTTATCCTTAAACTTAGCCTAGAGATATTACTGTGTATCCCTAATAGTTTAACTAAAGAGGTAAAGTATTTTAGCTTCTTTAGAGGGGAAATAGTTATAGTTAATACAGAGCTTCCCTTATACTTAGATTCTCTAATTCTTAAAGGTAGGGTCTATTCTATTAGATAGTAGTTAAGGGTTAAGGAGCTTAACGGACTTTAATTACTTTATTATTGTATTTATACTCTGTGGTATATTATATTTAGTTAAGTAAATAGGTTAACTAAGGCTTTATAAAGGGGAGGCTGGGCTATTTCATAAGGCAGTAAAGCTTTCTAGGATCTCCTTTAGAGTCTCTTATATACTTTAGGCTTTAAGATAATTAACCTTCTAATTGGCTGCAAGGGTATAAATCTATTTGTGTATATCTATAGCGTTATTATTATCTTTAATTTCTAATCCTAACTGGATCTTAGGTTTCTCTTAGGTAGAGGTAGATCTTTTAGATAAGCTTGCTTTAGATATTATTATTAGCTTCCTAAGGTTTATTAAAATTATATAATTTGGTTTTAATTCCGAGATTCTTTTTAGGGGTGTAGGTTAAGTACAGTCTGGCCTATAAAAGTGGGATATTGTTAGGGCCTTCCTAGGCGATATAGTGTGAGTTTTTTGGTGTCTAAGTATAATGCGTTGGCGCGTTATTATAGATGGAGGTCTTCTTTTAGGGTAGGATATTATTAAGGCCTTTCTAGCTAATGTAGGGAGAGCTTAGTATAATATAATAGGCTTGTACAAATGCTTCTAAACTAAAGCTTATAGATTGCTATTATATAAGAATACTAAGCTAAGGAGGAGAAGAAGACTGGTAGAGACTGGTAAGATACAAAGGGTTGTTAAGGCGCTAGTAGTAAGCGAGCCAATAGCAACTTGGCAGAATTTGGCAGAATTTGGCAGATTGCCTAGAGAACGGCAAGTTGCCTATAAAATGGCAAATTGCCGCAAATTGCCTAGGAAATAGTAAAGTGGTAGGTGACGCGCTTTAGCACCGTTATATAGACCTAATGGGCCTACTATATAGATATAGTAAGGTTTAGGTGCTATAAGAAGCAAATCTATAACGGAAGATCCTTATAAAGAATTATAATAATCCTTTAGGCGGCTACTATAGTTAAGCTAAGATAGTGGAATTACTTTAATATAAATACTACTAGCTAAAGCTTAAGCAGGAAGCAAAGGAGTATATTAGCCACTATAAGAAGTGTTAAGTATATAAAATTCAAAGGTATAAGCTATGGGGTTTACTTAAATTTATTCCCCTTATTAGTAAGCTATAGCAATATTACACTATAGACTTTATTACAGATCTCCCGCCCTTAAAAGATAGGCAAGGATAAATATACAATTTGGTCCTAGTACTTATTAATAGGTTTTTAAAGTACGTCTAATACATTTTTGTTAATAAGATAATTAATATATAAGTACTTACAAACCTAATTAAGGAGAAATACTTTCTTAAAGTAGATTAACTATACTCTATTATTACTAATAGGGGCAGCGTCTTTATAAGCTAGTACTAGTTAGATCTATACTTTTATTTAAAGATAAACCACTACTATAGTATGGCTTTCTATTTATAGATAGATAGGTAAATAGAATACCAGAACTAGGAACTAGGGTCTTATCTATAAATATATTTAAACTACTAGCAAGATAATTAGTATAAGCTACTTCCGTATATAGAGTACGCTTATAACTTAAAGTAATATTTATTATATTAGTTTACACCAATCTAGATTGCCTATAGTGTTTAACTATTAGGATTTAATAGTATACCCAACAATTACTGGCTAAGGCCGTATAATTAATTATAAGATCCTACTAGGAAGTTTAAAGACATCTACTAAAGAGTATAAGGGTACCTTAAGGAATGGGAGAAGTAATAGAAGTATATAAAGTAGAGCCTATAAGATGCGTAAGAGTAGTAGAGACTTTAGTATAACTATAAACACCAAGATAAGCACTTTAGCGTAGGCAATGAGGTTCTATTATATTTAACAAATATTAAGACCTATTAACTATTAAAGAAGCTTAATATAAGATACCTAGGTCCCTTCTAAATTAAGGAATAAATTGGTAAGCTAGCCTACCATCTTTAGCTACCCCCATTTATAGCCTATATGTATTTAGTATTTTATATAAATCTACTAGAGCTATGGTATAGACTACTACTAAAAAAGAACTTCTGTCTAGGCCCAATTAAATACCCTAAAGTAGTGGGCGAGTGGTATAAGGTTAAAGCTATATTATGCTATAAGTCTATTAAGAACAAGCTTTAATATAAAGTTAAATGGCTAGGCTGGCCCACTAAGGACTCTATATAGGAACTAGAGGATTACCTTAATTATTGCGAAGATATTTTAAAAGAATGTTAGGACTAAGGTCCGCAATCTACAAATTGCAGAAAGTGCTCTAATGCTATAGTATTATTATAACCTGTAAAGAAAGCTTATAGTAGGCCGCAAGAGGCCCTAAAGAGTAAGAAATAGGTTAAATTAGATATAGAACGGATAAGCTCCAAAAATTATAAGAATTAATTAAGGCTATGGCCTAAGGCAGGACAGGTCCTTAGCCTTTTTATATATATAGTATAGAATTAATAGGGTATTTTTCTAGAATTGTATTCCTATTTATTAGTCTATATTAGAAATAGTATTCCTATGCCTTCCTAAATGCCTTATAAGGCCTTCCTAAGTACTAATTAGGATCCTTAAGTGCTACTATATATAAAAACTAATCCTAAATTCTATAAGTCTAAACCACAAATACCTAATCCGAAAAGCCACTATGCCTTATCCTTAGGTATAGAATTAGTATCTATTAGCCTACTAAGTAATGGCTAAGAGGAATAAGATCGAAAACTCTTAGTAGGAGTATAGGTAGGTATAAAAATAGGGGTAGGCCAATAAGGTGTAGAAGGAGCAGAGACTCTTAAATACTTAGTACTAATATTAGGTCCAAACCAGTACTAATAAAGCTCCTAAGGTATAAGTGTAACAGACTACTAGCACTGCGCTAAGATATAAGATCGTCGCCTGAGAGGCTCCGAGACAGAATTGACCCTACCCTTATATATCTTGGATATGGTTAAATATTAAGTTATAGACTTTAGAGTTCGGAGTCTACTTTTATGTATTTAGTTCACTTAATTTCTATAGATTTACAATTAAGTTGCTTATTTAATTCTTATACTGCAAAAGCTTATAGTTATAAGCCCGGATTGCACTACCTGCTAAGTAATCAATTAAATTTACTACCTTATTTAAGAAGTTACTACTTCTACTACCTTTGCAAGTGTCTTAAGCTTCTTTAAATACCAAAACCAGTCTATAGCTATCCACTGCAGACGTTCTACAACTAGTCTATAGCTATTATACTACAGACGTTCTATAACTAGTCTATAGCTATTACGCTGTAGACATTCTATAACCAGTCTACAGCCATTATGCTGCAGATGTCCTCTACTATAACCAGTCTACAGCTACTACGCTAAAAGACGCTATCTACCATAACTAGTTTATAGCCATTATGCTATAAACAACCTATATCACTACCGGTTAAATAGATAATTAAACCTAACTAATAAATAAACTAACAAATTAAAAAAAAAAGTTTAAAATAAGGTTTCGCCAAGACGCTAACTTAGGACCCTGCTTAACCTATTAAAATTCTAAAAATAACAACCGCGAGCAAATTAAAAATTAATGTTATCCTTAACTAGCCATCTAATTAGTTTTAATAGTTCTTTATTATTTAAGACACTACTAAAACTAATAAGGTATAGTAGTATATTAACCTATTAGGCCGTCGAAATCGGACTCTGCACCTATACGTGGTGACGGCTATAAACCTAGTCTTCGAAGTTCAGATCCAGAGCCAACGCAGAGACGTCGCACATCGTGCGGACAGGACCTGGTGGTGGTTGTGGGCGTTAAGGGCGGTGGTGAAAATTTTTCAAATGGTGAGATCTTAAAAACCACTACTGTTGGCCCTCTACAATACGACGACTACTACACTGTTCTCCTATCCAGGGCACCTATATAATCCAATATGGATACGCAGTTTTCGATAACATCCCTAAAAACCCCAATGGAAAGCATTAACGACCTCATATTGATAAATGGATAAGCGCAAATAAGCAAACGAACGAGCAAATATACGGCCCCTTCTAACCCCCAGGGCGATCGCCCGCAGAGCATGCGGTCACTCGCCGTACTACCGTAATACTACTAAAAGGCAGCTGGATAACCCCGTACGGTTTTCCTTGTCTCCTCTTAACGGAGTGGTGCCCTTAGAGAGGGCCTAGTGACTGGGGCCTAGGCATAAAAGATACCCAGATACACACACATACATCCCGCTTTCGTCTTTTAGTATTAGGATAGTAGAACGGATGAATCCCCCTTACGCCTTTGATAGGCCTTAGGGGGGGGAGGCAAGGCGTATATAGCAATAGTCAATAAGAGATAGCATATAGGAGGTGGTTAAGATACAGGACATAACTATAAGCATACGGCAATTAATTAGCAAGGCCTAGCTGGGACGTAGTGAACCCTAGCTCTGGATAAGCTAGAGAAAGAAGCAGTGGTTCCTAAGGAGTTCAAAACATCTAAGGAGGAGGACGTAGCTGTAGGCCCGCAGGGCCACGGCTACGTACAGGCATGGCAATTCGGGGTTTTTCATCCTACTGAGGTGGCTCATAGGGTTTTTCCTCCCCCAACTGCAGGGTTTTCTTCCTGTAAATTATAAGTTTTCCCCCTGTGACGGAGTAGTCTGCATGGGCCAGATAGGATCCGTATCAGACGTTAATTAAAGAGTTACTACTATATTAACCTATTAAAGAAGAAAGACAAGCTTCTAAAGCTAGAATTACCCAGTTAACCTATACTAAGAGACGTACTTCCTACCGCTATATTAATAGCCAAGCTAGATCTAAACCAACTTATTGCCTATAATTAACTATACGCCGAATATAAGGATAACATCTATATATACTAAAAGCAAGAGCAAGCCTAAACGATATTAGCAATTATATTATTCGCATAACATTGGTAGACTACCTTTCTCTTATTAACGGCCTTAAAATGGTATACGAACGCCTTTAAGCGTTAAAGACGGCACTTGCCCCTACTACCTTAGGTTAAAAACATAATGTTCTTAACTAATACACGGCTCTTAAAGCCTACAACAAAAAACAGAGCATTAATAAATGGTTAAATAGCTAGCGGAATATTCATAAATTGGTAGAATAATTGGAGCTACTAGACGTCTAGGGATTTAGACCCTACTATGATTTTATATAAGCCATTAAACCTATCTCTTCTAGTTTTATAGGAGCACTAGAAGTAGACCTAATTAGGAAAGAACAAAAAGACAAAGCTGCACTATTTATTACTAATCTTATTAAAGAATTTAAAGAGCACTACCGTATGCAGAAAATTGCATTATCTACCACTACTGCTAATAACTCTGTATTTGTAACCCATTAAGGCAACAGTAATTTAAATCCAAATTTAAGATGGTATAGAGAATGTATATGCGGCCTTATATATTAATACAACAACTATTACTACATTGTCAAGTATAAGCGCTCTTAAGGATAGAGACTAAGGGTAGACATTTAAAAGAAAATAGATGAAATAACCTTATCTATACCCTGGGTTAAACCCATAATTAAATAGATTTAAAAAGAAGAATAGAAAGCAAAGAAGAATAATTAGAAGAACACAGAATCTATAATTAATTCTGATTCTAAAACTAGCCTAGCTTTTACAACACCACCAACCTACAGAGCTGCTGCGTTCAACACTAGTTAAATTCCGTTCAAACTCTAGAATACCTAAATACTCAACCCTGGCGTAGATACGCACGTCTATAATAATAAAGAAGACTTTATATTCTCTTACTTAGTAGCAGAAGACGACTACCTGATTACTAGTGGAAGTTTTAAAAAGATTTAAGCCTATAGAATAGTAACTATTACTATTAATATACCTATAGGGAAGTTAAAAATAAAGCTATCCTATATAGCACTAGTACCTACCATATTTATAAATATTGTAGCACTTTTAAGAGCTACTAATAACGATATCTATTTTAACTTAGGACGAAATATGCTATACTATCTAGTAACTAGCGAAACAGTTTGCTATATAAAACAACTAGGGGGCCATTGTGTTATGGTACTAATATGCGTAACCTAGATAGAGCTAGTTAGGGGGGTTCGCTTACGTCTTGGCTCTATGTATATAGACGTGTCCTTTCCACGACCTTCTTCTGCTCCTTATCTTAATATCCTTGTTAATAGATAATCCAATTGTACAGGCTTGCATACGTTCTTTACGGCGCTCGTACCTCAATTGACTAAGTCCCGTAACACATTGGGCACTAATATATAGGGAGCCTACGCCTATAAATTCCCTAGATTTAACTTAATTAACATTCTTAACCTCTAAGAGATACCAGCTTATATTGGCACTAGTTATAATAACTATAATGTCACCAAATATAACATCTATAACGTTACTAGAGTCATTAAATATAGCGTAGCTGGCAGCCTATATAAAGAAGATAATCTGTTAAAGATGTAAGAAGCAATTTAAATTAGGAAATAAACTCTATAAGCACCTAAAAGAGAGCTATAGATACACCTAGCGGCAATAAGAGACTTAACTAAATATAATGGCTTTATCCAGAGCCTTACTAGAAGCACTATATATAACATAATTAACGGCTATATCTAAAGCCTCACCATATTAAATAACAACACTATTGCTTAACTAGATTTAAATATCTACCTTAGGTTCCACCCTAAGCATCCTCCTTAGTTATAGCTTAAATGCTACCCTAAGCGTCTCCTTGGTTACAGATTAAATAACTACCTTAAGTTCTACCTTAACTATAGATTAAATGACTATCCTAAGCGTCTACCTTAAGCATAGATTAAAAGGATCTACCTTAAATGTAGATTAAATAACTACCTCAAATGCAGATTAAAACACCACACTTAAATTAAATAATTTAGTAGAACCTCCTATAAAGGATATTAAACAGTTACCAACTCCTAGCAGAATAGTATCTCTAGATTTATTAGAAACAAATACCTCACTATAAGGACTTTAAGACGATATCTTGGATATAATTAAAGCAATTCTAATTTAACCAGACCCGTCTAATAGAGCTACTAATATAGCTCTATATGCTAATGAAATCTTGGCCAAACCTTTAGCGACCTTATCTTATTAGAAGGATTAAAACGAATTTAAAGTTAAGCGTATGACACCATTGCCCTACCCTTTACCACTTTAAAATTGTATCTAAATTTCCTATTTTTGGTACAGTTTTTACCTTTATTTTATCTTCTATAGCTTTAACTACACCGTTAAATCTAGGGGAGTGTGTAATAGACTACTGTCACGAAGTTCAAATAGATGAGTTCATTAATGATCTAGTATCGTGTCTTAAGTGACGTGTCTTGGGGGCCCTAGAGCTTCGAGCTACGAAGAGATTTTATAATGCACGTGCTCCATGCACGTGACTCGTGCACGTGACCCACGCCTTTAGAGAATACAGATTATCTAACACACCCCCTTAGCTTTAAGCTCTTTGAGGTCAAAGCTAGCCACCTTCTCGTGTCCGTCAATAAGTCAATTAAACCGTAATCTCATCTAAATCCTTCCGTCTTACTCTAATACTGTCCCTTAGGTCCTCTAGTTGCTTCTCCTTATCTAGCTACTCCTTAATATCCACTATCCCGATCATATTAACAAAGCTTTAAAACCTCTGCTTAGGCAGGGCCTTTATAAGTCCATTAGCAATTATCTCCTTCATTACTATCTATTAAAATCGTACTTGTCTTATTGCGTATTCCTAACGTAGCCAGTATTAATAGATATCAACGTGTCGGAGCTTTATAATCAACTTTGCCATATCTTCTGTAATTAGTTAGAGCGTCTGCATATTATTACATTTAATAATTAAGGGCTCATTTAGGCGTAACGTTATTACTTTAAACAGCCTACTAATAAAGATAGCTTCCTTTGCTGTCTATAATAGGGCTAACAACTCGGCTTCTATGCTTAACGTCATTACCGTACCCTGCTTATTTACTTTCTAGGCAATCGGCCCCCCAAATAGCTTTATAATATATCCTTACGAGCTCTTTCTATTAACGGAGTTGTCCGTAAATAATACATCGCTAGCATAGATAAATAATTACGCTTTACCTCTACTGTCTCTTCCGTCGTCTTGTCCTTTGTTGCGTATTCCTTTATCTTTCCCTCTACTGTTCATTCATTCCTTGTTTTCTCTATAGTAGATTACTCTACTCCTTATGCTATATAGGTACTGGATTACTCTATCTACCGCCTAATAGTGCTCTTGGCTTAGGTTCTAATTAAACCTTACTAGCTATAATACTGCAAAAGCAATATCCGGACGCGTTGTAGTGGCTATATAAAGTATTAAACCCATTTTTCTCTAATATAGCATCGTAGAAGCTGCTTCTCTTAGTAGGGACATAGAACGGACTAGTAGGTCTATATTGGGGGACAGAAGCGTTAGACGGATTAATTAGTAATTAATAGGGAGGAGTTTAGATTCTGCTATAGGGGTGTCTAGAAGACGCCCTATAAGATCTATCTTATACTAATTAGCTATCTTCTTAATATAGGCTTTCTGGGATAGCCATAGGAGCCTCTAGCTATAATTGTATAGCACGTAGATTCCTAGGAACCATTTTAGCTCGCTAAGGATACTCATCTAGTATTCCTTGTATAGCTCCTTAATTACTTCTTAAGCTTTCTTCTTATCTGTCTTTTAGTAGCAGAAGACAATATCGTCAATATAGAAGAAGACGACTATTCCACCTTTTAGCATAATATACGGCTCCTAAGGTACCTCTTTAAAGCCTAATTTGTTTAACGAGCTCGTGAGATTCTTCTACCATAATAGTAGTAATCATTATAGTCCGTACAAGGCTTTTCTTAAGCGCAGTACTTTATCTTTCTTTCCTTTATTAAACCCTGGCGGTAGCTTTATATAGACAACCTTGTCAAGATTACAATAGACAAATGTATTAACTATATCTATCTATATCATTTCCAGGTCGAATTTTGCGGTGATTGCCATAAGGGTTTGGAAGGTTGTACTAGCTAATATAGTAGCTCTTATAGGTAGGTCTCCTGGGGCCTATTAATTTCTATATACTACTAAGCGTGCCTTGCATTTCTAGAGAAATCCATACTTATCTATCTTGTAGACGAACACCCACATTAAGCTAAGGATCTGCTGTCCCTTTATATACTTCTTTTCTATTTCTTAAAACAACCTTATTTGATAATAAGATTGGAGATAGGCTCGTTAAGCCTCTTAGAACTAATCTTAAAGAGGATATATATTAAGGTCCCAGATTAACTAAGGTGGTGGAGATAGGTTCTTCCTATATAATCTAACATTGCGTATTCTGCCTAATTTCAGCTTACTATCGTTAAGTCAACTATTAAGGTTAAACTTCCTTCCTACTAAGAAGGCGCTGTGATAGGCTAACGTGATCCTTTTAGTAATAAAGTCTTTAAACCTATTATCGCTGGCTTCCTTAAATGAGTTTTTAACTAAATTATTAGACACCCCCTAAGTGTTAAACGTATCTCCTACTTAATAAGCGACGTCTTAATCAGTACCTTATACATCTAACTTTATAGGATACTCAACGTAAAAGGCATATAGAGATTCTTTGTCTTCTTTTGTTAGAGGTGGTATACAGTACGCATCTTTAAGAGCTCTTACAAGCTCGAGATCTGCTAACTTATTAAAGGTTTAAACTGGCTTATTAACGTCATCGTTGTCTTCCTCTTAAATTAACGGTTTAAATATTTCTTTATCATCTTCCAGAAGGACCTTATTCTTAGTTAGGGTATTAGGGAGTTAAATCTTCTTAATTAGTGTGTCTAATTTAGCGTGTAGGTCCTTTAAGATGTCCGTTTATTTGCCGTTAAAGAACGTCTTTTTATTAAAGATAACGTCCCTAGTAGAGATAATAATACCTTTATATAGAATCCAGATCCTATAGATATTGGTAGAGTTATAGCTAACGAGGTAGCCGATATAGGCTTATAGATCTAGCTTGCTTAGCCTTTTCTTCTTTAGCTAGGCATCTAACGTCATCGCATATACCCTACAGCCGTAGGCTTTTAGGTGCGCTAGTTGCGGCTTTCTTAACCCATTAGCTAGGAAGGTATAAAACCTCTTATATGGCGATTTCCAATCATTACTTTCCCGTGGCGTTCAATCTTAAAGGTAGACTGTATAGTTAACTATCTCGTTCTATAGGTCGTGTGGTAGATTGGCAGTAATTCTTATTACTTATACTCTCTTAATAATCACACCCCCTAAGCGTTTGGCGGTACCGTTCTAAGCTTAAGTATATAGTGCTAAAGGCTTAAATATAATCCCTTGCGTCTATAGCTATTTAAGGGTTTTCTTTCTCCCTAGCTCATTATCTAATCTAATAGTGTTAACTTTAAGGTTATACCTCAGACAAATCCATTAGATAAAATCTTTAAGCACTTATAGTGTCTCCTTCTTCTTACTATGCGTTATTATAAAATACGGGAAGGATCTTTCTAAGAAGGTGTTGTGGATAAGTATAACTTATATAAATCCGGCATGCGCTTCCTTAAGGTTAGTCCAGTTAATATAGAGGTTAAGACAGGGTTTATTAATTTTTTATTTTAAGAACCTTCTTAAGACCTAACGCTTAATTTTAGCAAGACTGTAGTGTTAATATTCCATTATCTTAGGGCCTTAAAGCTTAACTCCTAGGGCGTTGAGACTTAGATAATAAAGGCTTATAGGTCCTAGATAACCTAGACGCAGATACCATAAATACGCATTACCTTTTAAATCTAGATAAGCGTCTCTTAACAATACTCTACGCTTCTGTTGGCGGCGTAGCAGTCGGCTTATATTAAATGCTAATAGACTTCCTAGTTAGACGTATTTAATAGTCTATTATCCATAACGTTCTTCTATTTAATATAGGATTGTGTTGTTCTTCTAAACTAGCAGATTATTGTCTCCTTTATTATCCTAGTAGAACCCTTGTTTTTAAAGTAGATAGAACAACACTAGATTCGTATTAAAGTCCATATAAAAGGCAACGTCCTTAAGACGTAGGATTCCCTTACTCTTGTCTAGTTTTATGACCTGAATAGTGATATTACTATAACCTAGTATAGGCACTTCTAAGCTGCCGGCAATGACATATTTATATCTTAGAGCTTTCCTAAAATTGTAAAAATAAGAGAGGTTATTAAAGATATAGAGAGTGGTTCCTAAGTTAAGAATAGTTAATAGCTTTAATAGATGGAGTTAACCGGTGTAATATAATTTTAGGAATATTGTATTAGCTTCTCCCTTAATCTTAACTATCTCCTATTATTATTAAGCTTTATTAACCTTTAATTCCTTAAGCTTAAGTTATTCCACTTAGGCAGCTAGATCCTTGTCTTACTCTACCTTTATAAGCACCCTTTTTATACGTATACCTACGGCTTTAAATCCCTTAGGCCTTTTGCTCTTAAATAGATACCAATAGTTAGGAAGGGTATGTCCCCTTATATTATATGCTAGGCATTTAAGGTTCTTTAACCTTTTGGAAGACATCTCTTTAGTTAAATTTATACCTGCCCTTTTTTGGCTATAAGATAAGTTATTCCCTTTTCCTTTTTAAACTCTAGTAGTAATAGAGATACCCTCTTTAGGCTCTCCTATAAAGTCTATATTAAATGCACTCCCTCTCGCCGTTATAGGTACGGCTTTAGAAAGGTTTTAGAATGCTTCTCGTAACTCTATTACTACTTTATAGTATTCTAATAAGGGAGCCTTTTTGGTATTATTTGCCTACTTTATATACAGAACAAAATAGGTTTCGCTTATAGGTTATATTATATTTATAAGGTCCATTAGCCAGATCCTATTAGTTATCTATAGAAGATTATACTTCTCTACCATCTTTATCACATGCTCCCATTAGTTAAGCTACTGGGTAACCTTTGTCTGCTTAAGCCCCTTAAGTAACTCTATATACTACAGCTGTACCTTCCTCATTATAAAGTTCTTTAAGGGCTTAGTGTCTTCTTTTAAACAAATCAGCCATTCTTTAACTGTAAGGGAAGGGTTAAGCAGTAGCTTCTTCTAAATTAATACTATGGACGTAATCTAAGTGCGTATCTGTTATAGATGCTCTTCCTATTTTAGGAAGTACTTTATGTCTTAGTTATAGTATCGTCTACTATTCTTATACGCTTTCTGTTAATTCGTTAAGAGCTGTATATATAAGGTTGCATTCTTATTAAAATTAGTAACTTCTGGATAGGCTGGTTCTTATAGTAGAGCTCGTTAAGGTGCTGCATTATTTGGGTTAACGTAGGCCCAAATTTGTTTATCTATAAGGGCTTATAGTTGCCAGATCCATTACTCCCAGTCTTTTGGTTTATTAAGAATGATTATAGTTAACGAACTCGACATCAGTGGAGTCATTTTACTAATAGGCAAAGAAGGAATTGTAATAGTATTTTGTTATTAGAATTGTCCTTGTCGTCAGAATCGTCCTTATCATTAGGGTCGTCCTGTGACGATTAATGTGGAATCTTATAGAATCTCGTGGAATCTCGTGGAAGGTTCGTGTCAGAATCGTCCTGTGACACTTAAGGTAGGATTTCTGTCAGAGTCTACGTCCTTGACAATAAGGTGTCAGAGTCTGACGATAAGGTAGAATTTCTTTAAATAATTAAGTAATAGCTGACTAGCTTCTTGAGTCGGCAGACCAGGCTTATAACTGTCACGAAGTTCAAATAGATGAGTTCATTGATGATCTGGTATCGTGTCTTAAGTGACGTGTCTTAGGGGCCCTAGAGCTTCGAGCTATAAAGAGATTTTACAATATACGTGCTCCGTGCACGTAACTCATGCACGTGACCCACGCCTTTAGAGAATACAGATTATCTGACAACTACTAGCACTGCGCTAAGATATAAGATCGTTGCCTAAGAGGCTCCAAGATAGGATTGACCCTATCCTTATATATCTTGGATATGGTTAAATATTAAGTTATAGACTTTAGAGTTTGGGGTCTACTTTCATATATTTAGTTTACTTAATTTCTATAGATTTACAATTAAGTTGCTTATTTAATCCTTATACTGCAAAAGCTTATAATAAGCTTATAGTTAATAAAGACGCGCTTAAGCCTAGAATAAACAGAGATGTTGGCTGGCTAGTAAAGTCTAGAACTACTAAAACCTTGCTATAGTAACCGTTAGTTACCTATCTACTAGGTACCTAAAGAGTAACCTACCTAATACCGCATTATATTGTTCTCTTTTAAAACTTAACGCGTATACACAAACTCCTTATAGTAGACGACAACCTTCTTCTTATTACCCCTATCCCTTACCCTATTCTTAGTATACCAGCCTTACTCCCTTATTAGGCGTTACTAGCTAGCTTACTGTAAAGTATAGGCGATATAGATGGCTGTGGCATAGTCTTAAATTTAACCTAAATACTTAGCATTGGCGCTAGAGTAAGAGAGAGCCTAGGCGATATAGTAGTTAAGGATATTAAAGGAACGTCGCCACTTAGGCCTAGGCTATTAAAGCTTAAAGTTAGTAATGGAAACCTATTAAGGATAAAAAAGCTTACCTTAATATAACTGCCGCTCTTAGTACGCATGTATTAATTATAAGAACTAAAGGTATTAGACCTTATATAGTAAGTTTTGTTATAAGCATCTAGAATCTTCTTATTAGACTTCTAGTCTTTTAAAAATGTATAGGTAAAGTTATTTAGGCAAGACTAGCACTAGTTGCGGGTTAGCGGAGGTTAAGGTTTTATATATAGCGGCAGGGCTAAGATACGCTATAAAATTAGCTTAAAAAAGCAGTTAGTAGGATAATAAAGAGGTATATTAAATTAATAATGGAAAAAAAGAAAATCTTAATAATATATTAAAGATACGTCTAAAATTAGACAAAGGTTAATAATGGGAAGTAAGGTATTAAGGAAAAGAAGCAGCTTAATAAGTAAGGTGTCTCTATACTTTACCTTCTAATACCCTTTTAGTAAATAGCTATAATCTTACTATTATAACCCTATTATAATAGCGCAATTTAGAAGGAAGGAAACACGCGTATATACTATTTAGTCATTACTTCCTTATAAGAAAAACCAATTACGCGGCCGGGGAAAGTAATTAAAATATTAATTAAAGACATATATAGGTTAAATTATACCTAAACAATACCATAATATTAAAAGAATAATATTGTAGACGTTCTTAATAATTGTATAATAGCTAAAGGCGCTATTATATAGTGTCCCTTCTATTTACTAGGTAGTAAAGCTATGCTAAAAATATAGTATAGGACCACTAGATTTAAAAGCAAATGCACTAAATCTTAAGAGATCAGTTTCTTTAACTAACTAATTAATACTTTAACTATATCTAATAGCCTAAGGACAAATATAAAAGTAATATATTAGTAATATAGGGGATTATAAGAAAGGATTATAGACTATATTTTAACAGTTAAAGATAACGGCAAGCCAAGGCTCTATATATTAAATCTTATACTAAAAGGTTCTATAGAACTATACTAGAACACTAAATTGCCTGTAATATTTATAATTAATTATAGTTAACAATAATTATACACCCCCTAAATGATACGCGTATATCCCCCAATTAATACACATATACCCCCTACCTTATTTGGTTTAGACGCTTCCTTATTAAGTTAAATATTTCCTTATCGAGTTAGAATATCACGTGCGTTTAACTTGTTTGCGCCTATATCGCGAAAATCAAAGTGTATAACGTACTCTATAACCAAATATGTTACACAACCGAACAAGTCAGCCATTTCTTAGCATGATAAACAACATGCAAATTTCTTTAAATTATGCCACCACCACCCAATTTTATATGGAGAGGATACTCTTAGAGGCTTCCTTAAGTGTAGGATAAGTCCTTACGTTATATTCTATTAATCTACAGCCACTGTAGTGGCGTAGAGCTCGTGCTAAAGCTAAAGTTGTTACATTACTACTTCCACTTTAGGCAACTGCCATAGCTGCTATAGCCTCCTGTGATAATTTAATTACCTTCTTGATTATAAGGCTCTCTCTTTAGGTAATATATTTAACCTTTATATTGCGCTTTTTAGTAATCTAAGCACTAGTAGCTTCTGCTTACTTTAATTACTCAGTTATAATTACAAGAGACTATATAGCTAGCTTAGCGCTTTTTGCAGCCTTTATTAAAGCTACTATTATAGGTAAAGTTAAACGCCGTTAAAAATTATGCCAATAACATTTAATTGCTATCTACTGCTTCTTAATCTATTGTACTGTTCTAGGTATATTACTAACTAAATTTATTATTAAAGAATTAAGAACTGGCTTAGGTGTTATAATACAAAAACCTCCTAGTTTAATAAGTACCTCCTTAGGATTAAATAGAATGATGCTAGTAGCCCTAAAGCTTGCTTCTATATTACTATGGCTTAATACTTTAGGATGACTTTTAGTGTAAATGCGTAGGAAGTTATCTACACCAACATAGTGTTGGCCGCTGCGAGCTAGCTATTTAACACCCTAATAATAACATCGTTTAACAATACTAAAACAACTAACATCTAGTGGTTATATAATGTGTAAGAAATAGGAGGGTAGCTATAATGGGATAATGTTATTATTTCTTATATAGGTTTTAAATGGTTTAGAACAGTGGCTATTATATCCATCTATAATAAGTAGCCGCTTTACTCCTGTTATATACTCCTTTATAGCCGGATTAAACACTTAGGTAAGCCAGATATACCCTAATTTGTTATTAGTCTAGCCTGTTTCACTAAAAGCAATTTTCCATTGCTCTAGAATACTGCTATCTTTATTAAACTAGATATTTTAGAAGACCTTTCCTTTAATTACCATAGCTAGAATATCACGTTTGGCTGCGTTTATGCACTTAATTATAGTTATCCGGTTATGATCGCCAGGCTAAATATAGTACTTAGGGCCATTAATAGCTGTGATAACCTTAGCGGTTCTAATAGCGCCTCTTATAAAGCCTATCTCGTCCATATTATAAATATTATTATCTTAAATGCCGTGCTTATTCGCCACGTTCTTAAGGGGTTAAAAATGCTCGCTAATTACCTTAAGATCTTCCTGTTTTGCTTACTAGTAATTATACTTCTTACTTTATATAAGCCGTATTTCCGGAGCACGTAAAACGTAGTTATTTACCTAGTTTTTACCTACTGGTTCCTTGGCTTAGAGTCACCGCAACATATTAGCTGTATCCTCCACTATTTGCTTATAAGGAGGGTAACCGCGAGAGGCAAAATCCAATATCCATTTAGTAAGCGTTTGCTCTTTATTATTATTAAGGCTTTAACCATTTTCAAGGATTGCGTCGCGTAGTTGCCGACCATTAAGGCGATATTATAGAGTATTAGGATTCACCTGATATATAAGCGCAGCAGCCCTAATATTAGGAAATTGGCCCTTTTTATACGCATCTATAGCCATAAGGAGCCTTCCTTCTCTTTCTTTCGCCTACTTATTCGCTTTTCGTGGCATGCTGTTCGTGTAGAGAGAGTATATTAAATATTTGGTGATGGTCTTGGCACGGCTGACTTGTTCGGTTGTGTAACTTGTTCGGTTGTGGAGTACGTTAGCTAGTAACGTGCCTTACCCCCAAGCGAGATACCCCCCTAAGCGAGACACCCCCCCCCCAAGCGAGACACTGTTTATCCCCAACTAATACCCCCCTAATAAATAATTTAATATATAGAAATTAATTTGATACATTTTTTTTTAATTTATATAAAAAAAAAATTAATTTACTTAACTTTTTATTAAAAATAGTAATAAATAAGCTATTTACTATTTAAAAATTCGCTTTTTTATATATTTTATATATTTTATATATCTATATATCCATAATAAATCACTTATATATATAAAATTAATCTATAATACTATTGTTAATATAAAAAATTTATAAAAATTTTATAAAAATTTAGTAGATTAGTAAATTATTAAAATAAACTTATATATTATTACTATATTTATAACTTTATATTATAATTTTATATTATGTAATTATTATATAATAATATATTAAGTTATTAAAATTATTATAATATATATTAATGGATAAAAATTTAAGTAATTATATAATAGTATAGTAATATAGTAATATAATAAATATTAATAAAAAAAGTATTTTTAAATAATTATAATATATAAAAATATTAATAATTATTATTATTATTACTATTATATTACTATTATAAGTATAAAAATTAATTTTTTAAAGAAAACTTAAAGAAAAATAAGAAAAATAAGAAAAATTATATATTTTTATAATATTTTATATAATATTTTAAGTTTTATAATTATATATTATTATTATTCATTGCTTAACGTCTAATTTGGATCCCTATTGGGCCTACGTGGACTACTCCTTATATATATATAGGGAGAAAGCTCTGTTTAAGAAAACCCTATAATCCATCTCCCTACCTTTAGGGACTCGCCTATGGGTCGCCTATAAGTCGTCTATAGTGCTCTTCTACCTTACTTTTTAACCTCTTTAGAAACTACTACTGCCGTAATAAGCCTACGGACGCGCTAGTATTATATACTTTGCTCTACCACTATAGAGCTATTAGGGGGCGCCTATTACTCGCCCCTTTACCTTCTATTTCTATTTCCTTTGCAATCCGGAACTAGTTTAGTATACTTTAGCTAATAAGCCACTAGGTAGTCGCCTTTAGGCCTTTTTATATTAAGAGTATTACTTCTTAGCCAGTGTGTAAGGGGCATAGCAGTATTACATATTTTAGTATCTGTCTTGGCTAGCCATATTTACACCTTAGGCTACCTACTAGGACACTTACCTAGTAAAGCTAATCTTTTAGTCCTATTATTCCTATCCTTAAAAGTGTTGCTATTATATTTTCTGCCTTTATTAGGCCTTCTTAGAGCCCTTAGATATTTATCCCCTATAGTATTAACTATGCTATAGCTTAGGTTCCTCTTGCCTAAGTTAGCTTCTAGACTTTTAACTCCTATATATCTCTCTAGCGCTAGTCTAGCCAATATTATATTACGGTAGATAGTTTCCTAGTATTCTTTTATACTCTACTTTGGCTCCTTTCTCTCCCTTACTATTATCTTTACTAGCCTCTTATACGTTTTCCTTCCTTTTCTATCTAGGCTTAGGCCCTAATACCGCACTATTCTTCTTCTACTTTCTCTACCTATTTTTCTAATATATCTTCCCTACTTTAGGGTTATTAGTTTATTCTCCTATAAGGTACCCTAGGGTCCCTCCATAGTTTACTTAAGCGTGTCTTAATATACTTTATAATATTAGAGTTGCGTTCCTTTTATACCCTTTACATTACAGCAGCTTTAATATATAAATATAGAGGAGGAATGCCAGCTTCCTTTTTAAGTAGTGCTATAGCCGTTCGCTTATACCTGCCTATTATACTCTAGAGATAGGCTATTTAGACTTTTTGGAGTAGTTTAAGGAGTAATTTAGGGGGGCCTTTCTTAGTTTCTCTAATAGCCTAGATGCTAGATCTATATATTATAGTTAGCCAGACAACTACTACACATAGTAGGCATAACTTCTAAAAGCATGGACCCTATATAAAATTAACAATCCTAGATATAGCGGTGTACTATACTTAGCCCTTATAGGCCGCTTATACCGCATATATACTCTACCAGAGCTTACTATCTACCTATACTCCTAATACCCTTAGGCCTTAAACTGGTTAACCCCTAAAGCCTTAAATATAGATTATATACTAGAGGTTTATAGATTAGTTGCATTTTCTTATAAAATAGATTGGCTAGTATTTCTCTGGTGAGAATTAAACTCTATATTATCTTACCTATTCTATATAGGTATTATAAGCTTTCTCTAGTGTTCTACAATTCTCTATAGCTATTAGCCCATATATAATTAGGTTTGTGTCATTAATAAAGCTTATCCCCTAGATCGCCCCTTCCTTAAAGGTCTTAAGTAGGTTACTTATAAAGAAAAGGAAGAGTATAGACAAAAGAGGTAATCCTTGTAGTATTCCTATTATAACTGCAATATAGGGGCTCTGGTATTTGCTAAAGACTAATAATATTTCTTTTTAGCCTATAAACCCTTAAATAAATTATATAATCTATTTTAGGAAGCCCTTTACCCTAAGGATATATAAAAGACACTTATAGGGTATATTATTATAGGCGCCGCTAATATCTAGGCTAAGTATTAATACTATAAAGTCCCTTCATATAGCCTATGCGGTTTTAATAGTAGTAGCAATGTAACGGAACCTTGTAGCAGGAACTACGGTAGGTCCTATTATTAGGCTGGGTATATAGGTATAAACAGTTCAATAACGTAATAATAACTGGTGGAGTGGTTGCCTAACAGATTAACTCCAATTATATTCTAAGATTTACTACAAAGAGAGAACTATCTGGGTAGGGACTATAGTCCTTTAAATACACAACTATACACCTAAGAAATCCCTTCGCTCTATAAAGTACGTGTGCTCTGTGCGCTCTATATAGATTACATAGATTATATAAATTACACAGATTACACCACGTGACCTTGGCTACTATTCCTCGTTATATAGTTCCACTAGCTCCATTCTGGACCGTACCTATATTAACCAACTAGCTTCCTCCGACTCTTCTCCCAGTAGTTATAATATTATACTTAAGCTGTCCGTAACACCATCTCCCTCCTCTTTATCTTTATCCTTAAAGATTCCTAGCATCTCCAAGTCGTTTACTAGAGGTGTAATATCCGTTTAATTAATTTGGTTAACACTTTTACTCATTATACCTAAAGCATCTCCTTCTTCTTTAACCCTTTGTTGTATATATACAGTTTCCTCCATACTGTCACTAGGTAAAATAATGCTATCTCCTTGTTCTCGTTATACAAAAGAGGGGTTAGTTTATATTGCGCTGGCAAGTCCTACCGCCTAATAACTGTCCTCTTGCTTGGGGTGCATTAAAGCAAATATCCGTTCTTTTTATAACGTTTGTTTGGTTTCTAATGCTAAGTATACACATCCTATAACTCTTAACAGTCTTTAAGTTTCCTAAGTAACTTATTATAGGGTCTTATATTCAATCTACCACTGCGAAACTTAATAATGAGCTCTCTGCCTCCCTTATAGAGCTTTAGTGTACTTATGCCACTTATAAGGCGTACCTATCTGCCTTAGCACGTCTTCTTCGTCTTAAGAAGGTTTGTGAGAAGGTTTGTTCCAAGGAGTGGAAACTTATTTAATAGGGTCTGTCTAAGCTAGGTGCTAAAAGGGTAGAGTTTCCAGAGAAGGAAACAACTCTAAGTAATATAGTAGTTGCTCCTTATAGGTCCCCCTTAGGTAACTTATTCTTTAGCGATCCTTTTTTAATACTCCCTAACCTGCTTTCTTCTAATACTCCTTTACCTTTCCCATAGCGTTCTCTAGGTTGCTTAGTGGTTCCCAGGTAATCTCACTGTAGCCTATCTACTTTACTTTATACCACGTTTCATTATCTACATCCTTATAACTAATAATCTTTAAAACTTGCTATTTGTCCTCCTTTTGTCCTCTATACGTGTCTGCCTTATACACTAGTGGTTTAACGTTTCCATATGCTGGCTCTAGCATTACAATATGTTATATAGGGTAAATTCTCATTTTGGCTAGTAGGTTTAACTTATACGTAACCAATAAGATCCTTTATACAATTTTAAAAGGTCCTAGTCTGATATAGTCCAACTTCTTACTTAGTCGTCAACTCTTAAAGTTTTTATATAGTAGCCACACTTTATCTCCCTCCTTAAGATCTGGTCCCTCAGATCTCTTAGCATTATAGTACCTTTTCATTCGCTCTTATACTAGTTTAGCTGTTTCTTTAAGACTTACATAAAGATTTATTAACGTCTCCATTCTTTATTTAGCTGTGCTACTTATCTTCTTTGCTTAACGTAGCGATAACAACATTTTTAGTTCATACCCGTAATTCGCCTTAAATAGTAATGTCCCTATTCCTTCTTATAGTGTTGCGTTATATGCAAACTATATAACTAGTAACAACAATACCCAATTATTCTGTGTATAATTAATATAATGCCTTAGATACTGTTCTAGTGTCTAGTTTAGTCTTTCTATCTATCCGTCCGTCTGCGGATGATATACTATAGACATTGCTGCGCGAACCCCTTATTCTACTAGAAACACTTTCTAAAATACTACTATAAATCTTGGATCTCTGTCCGATATGATTTTGTCTAGTGCTCTGTGTCTTGTAAACACTTCCTTTATATAGATTCTAGCAATATCTTCTGCTAATATCTCTTCTATACATGCTATAAAATATCCCTACTTTGTTAGCTTGTCTACTATTACTAAAATCGCGTTATAATCTTGTCCTGTAATAGGATCTCTTAACTTTAGTAACTTAATAATAAAGTCCTATAATACAACCTCCTATAGTCTTTCCGGTATTTTAACAGGTTATAGCCCTCCATACGGCTTATGCCTTATTAGTTTATTCCTCTAGTAATCTGGACATTCCTTTATAACTTATCTTACTAGTCCCTAGATTTCTTAAATAATATACTCCTCTTAAAGTCTTAACACTAGTCCTGTAGACCCGTTATGTTCTTATATTATTCCCTTATGGAATTCCTTAACAAACTCCTCTGTAATAGACTTAGGCACATACGTTACTTCTCTGTTTTTGTATTGCTCTAAGTCTAGATCCTCTACCTATGCTTCTTAGATCTTCTGCATCCAATCACTATCTAATAATTCGTGGATCTAACTTTCTTTAGTTACTGCGATCTTTAGATAATTATACCTAATTAATCCGTCTTAATTCTTTCGCAATAAAGCTCCTAACGGCTTTTCCTTATTCTATAGTTTAGCCTTTCTACTTAGAGCGTCTGCTTGTGTATTGTCTGTACCCTTAGTATACTAAATTTCAAAATGGTATTCTATAAGCATTTCCGCCTATCTGACCTGTCTTTAGTTAAGTTCCTTTGTTGTTAGGAATTCTATAAGGTTCTTATAGTCTGTTTTAACCACAAACGGTTTCTCTATACCTTGCAAGAATGCTCTCCATTCCTTAAGTGCTGTAACTATGCCTAGTAACTCCTTATTATAAATGTTATAGTTTAACTCTAGTGGTGTTATCTTCCAACTATAGTACGCTACTAAATGCCATACGTCCTAGTGCTTCTGTAGTAAATATGCTCCTAGTGCAAAGTCTAATGTATCCGTTTTAACAACCATGTCTAACTTTGGTTAATAGATCTTAAGGATTGGTTTTTAGGTAAACAACTCTTTAAGTTCCTGGAATAGCTTCTTCTACTTACTACCCCAAACCCACGGTTCCTCTTTCTTTGTTAGTCTTATAAATGGTTTAATACTTTTTAACCACTATGCTATAAACCTCCTATAGTAATTACAAACCCCTAGAAATGACCTTAACTGCGTAACATTCTTTAGTTCTTACTAACTTACTATGGCTTCAACTTTCTTTAGGTCCATACTAATTTTTCCTAGTTTAATAATAAATCCTACGAAATCGGTCTTTCTTATAAAGAACTTGTATTTTTTAATTGCTACTAGCATCTATTCTTTTTATAGTCTCTTTAAGACCCGTTTAATGTGTTCTCTATATTCTCCCTCACTTATTAAGTAGATAATAATGTTATTAAAATATACTATAACAAACTTATCTAGGTGTTCTCCTAACACACTATTAATTTGCTTTTAGAATATTGCTAGTACGTTTATAAGCCCAAACTGTATAACTAATAGCTTATATAGTCCTTCCTTTAACCTAAAAGCTGCCTTCTATTCGTCACCTTCCTTAATTTTAATCTAATAGTACGCCTACCTTAGATCTATCTTCGTAAAGATTTGCGCGTTGCCTATTCTATTTTAGATTTCGCTAATTAAGGGTAAAAGATACCTATCCTTTCTAGTTGTCACGGAGTGAGTACAAGTGGTGATAATATATAGCGAAGTAGATATTATTAAGCTATATACATGAACTATGTGATAAAGTTAAGACGTTGCGTAAGGAGAGAAGGTAAGGAAACGGGAAGAAAGGGTATATATCGCTAGTTTGGTTGCTTGGTCGACACGTGCATGGAGCAGAATAGGATTTAAGTAGCGGTCCTAGCAGAACTTGGCAGGATTTAGTGGACTTAGCAGAATATGGCAGAATGCGGCAGATTGCCGTTAGATTGCCGTAGATTACCGTTAGATTGCTGTCTCATGGTTGGTCTCTTCTTACTGCGTAGGTGGAAACAGGTGGACGTATATAAGGTGTTACGGAGGAGTCCCGTGATAGTACCCCCCCTTTAAACTCGAGCTTCTGTGAGATGGGGCTGAGATAGTTCTGGGTAGAGTTTGTAAAAGTCTTTTGCGGCTTGTATAAGTCCTACAGAGTCAACGGGTTCCCATAAGGGCTTAGTAAAGCCTCTCTATTTTATAAGATATATATATTTGCGTTTCCGTTTGTTGTACTTAATGTTATTAACTCTTTTAATGAGGTATTCATCCTCACTATCCACTTTAACTAGTAGGGAAGGGTCTTAGATCTGTCCAGGTAGGGCGTCTAATATAGGGGCGGCAGGGCGGAGGACTAACGTATAAAATATAGGGTGGATTTTAACCATATTAGGGAGCTTTAGTTGGTAGGTATAAGGAGAGACAACTTTTTCAACCTTATAAGGGCCGGCGTTCTTCTAGTTAAGTTTCTTAGTAGGTTGTTTTGTGTTTAGATTTCTTGTGTCTAGCTAGACAAAGTTACTAATTTAGTAAGCTGGTACTGGGGTTTGGTTCTTATTTGCTACGGCTTTATAGACAGACTAGGCCTATGTTATTTCGTTAATAAGGAACTCTTATAGTTCTTCTATCTTCTTTATAAATTCGTTTACTTCTGCAACTTATAAGGCCTAATAAGCTGGGTGAGGAACATTACTAAAGGGTTTAAAACCTATTCGCGGGTGCTGGCCGTAATTAGCCAGGAATGGGGAGACCTTTATGGTTTCTAAGACGGAGTTATTTGCAGTAAACTCGGCAAATGCAAGCCAGTCTATCTAGTCATCCTGTAAATATGATGTATATATCCGAATATACTGTTCCATTATAGCATTTACACGTTCCGTTTGACCGTCCGTTTCTAGGTAATATGCCGTAGACAATAGCGCTTTAATGCGGAGTTAGGTAGTTAGTTCTTCCTAAAACGCTGAGATAAACTAGCGGCCTCTATTAAAGATAATCGTTTTAGGAAGTCCGTGGAGTTTCCATATATAATCCAGGAATAGTTGGGCAATGGTAAATATTAATATATTAGGGCAGGCGATCAAGTGTCTTATTTTAAATAGTTAGTCTATAACTACTATAATATTCGCACAGCCTTTACTTATGGGGAGATTAATAACGAAGTTAATTAAGATATCCTTCTATCTTCGGTCTAGAACAGGCAGTGGCTTTAGAAAGCTATTGTACTTCTTATATAAGGCTTTGGCTCGTCAGTAGGTGTGACAGCTAGAGATATACCTTTGTATTATATTGTGTATGTTTGGCTAGTAGTACTCCCATTAGAGTAGCTCTAGGGTTTTTTCTTAGCCTAGGTGGCCGGCTACTAGTAGATTGTATACGTGTTTGAGGAGCTTAAGCTTAAGTTCGTTATGGTTAGGTATAACTAGGCGGTTTTGGTAGTACAAGCGTTCTCTATAAGCTTCACATTTACTTAGAGAGATCTTTTTAGAGCGTCTAACGCTATCTTAAATTAACTTAAGTGTCTCTTAGATAAACTTGTTATTTAGATATTTGTCAACTATAATTTACTTAATTGATTAATTAGTCATTTTAAGGACGTGTACTATAAGGTCTTTAGCTAGGGGATTAAATAATTTGGGGCGAAGCAGCGTTTAATTATGGTAGGCGCGCGCTTCTTCCTGTGCTGTTATGTCTTATAAATGTTGAGTTAGAGTATTAGGTTTTTGACCTTGAACGCCTAAACGGTATGTAATTAAGAATTAGAAACAAGATAGATATTTTGACCAGCGGGCTTAATAATAACTTAGCTATTTCATAGTTGTAAAGTACTGTAGATTCTTATAGTCGTTAAGAACCTTAATTGGAAATCTGGCGCCTTCTAGTTTGGGTTGCTATTGTTTAAAACATCTAATAATGGCTAATAATTCCTTATCGTAGATCTTATAGTTATATTTGGCTGGACTTAATCGTTTTAAGAAGTATACTACTGGATATAGTACTCCTTCCTTATTATATTAAGACAGAATGCCTCTAGTAATATAGTTAGATGAATTAGCTTTTATAACACTCTTTCAGTTTAGGTTAAAGTGTTAGAGTATAGGTGCGGTGGTAAATATAACTTTTAGATAGATAAAGGCCTTCTTATATTCCTTATTAAAGATAAAGGCTTTGTCCTTTTATGTTAGAGCCATAAGAGATGAAACTAGGGCAGAGAAGTTATTAATAAACCATTAGTAAAAATTAGTAAATCCTATAAAGGCTCTTACGTCCTTAACGTTCTTGGGTTCTTGCCAGTTTATAATTGCTTTAATCTTCTTTAGGTCCATTTATATGCCGTCTATAGAGATGATAAGTCTAAGGTATAGAACTTCTGTTTTATGAAACTTGCATTTATTTATATCTAATTATAGTCTAGCTCCACGTAGGGCTTCCAAGACAAGGTTAATGTGTTTCTTATATTCAGCTAGGTTATTGCTATATACCAGGATGTTGTTAATATAAGCAGTATAGAAAACGTCCAGGTAAGGTTGTAAGGTATTATTTATAAAGTGTTGGAATAAACTTGGGGCATTTATAAGGCTGAATGGCGTTACTAAGTATTTAAATAGTCCATATCTAGTACGGAATGCGGTGAGCTATTTATCTCCTTTTATAATACAGAGGCGGTTAAATGCGTGGATAAGGTTGAGTTTTATATAGTAGCGAGCCTTACTTAATTAGTTTAATGTCTCTTAAATTAATAGGAGCGGGTACCGATTCTTAATAGTAATAGCGTTAAGAGCTTGGTAGTCCATATAGAAGTGTAGACCGCCGCTAGGTTTCTTAACAAAGATTACAGGTATAGCTATAGGCAAAGAGCTTGCTTTAATAAATCCTTTACTTAGGTATTCGTCTAAGTACTTCTATAGCACTTAGAGTTCGTTTTAGGACATTCTATATAAGGGTCTAAATCCTGGCTGTTTTCCTTTTTTGAGTACGATCTTATGGTTATATGGTTAGTGTTCTGCTAGTTTATCAGCTTTCTTTTGTGAAAATACTTCTAGGTTATTATAGTGGCATACTAGTACTTTTGTGGCAGGGTTAGTGTGTTTCTTTAGTGCTAAGGCCTTTTTAATATCGGCCATTGTAACAGCGAAGATCGTATATTTAGGTTTCTTGGTGAGTTGTGCTAATAGGGTAGCTCCAATTATATAGATATCTAAGGTATTAAGTGAACTTAAATCGTCCTTAGTTTCTTATATGGTTTCTTATTTAGGTTTAAGTTTAGTATTAGGTACGGAGTTGGTGTTAGATTTAGGTTTAGGTTCTTTAAGTATCCTTTTTATAGTAGAGTACCAGTTCTTTTAGTACTTTTATATATTAAGCTTAAGCTTCTGCTTAGTTCGGGGTATAGCAGTTAGAGTTGGTTTGTGTAGTTATATGTTATTTCCAGGTTCTTAGTGGATGTTGGTAGAAATCTTAGACTAGTAGATCTTAGTAGATTTTCTAGATTTTAGTTTAGGGTCTGAGTAGCAGGTTATAAAACACTTCTACTTATAACAGGAGGCGGTAAATAGAAGCTTAAGGTTGTCCCAATTAATAGTTACCTTATATAGCTTTATCTAGGGTTGTTTAAGGATTACTAAGTAACCTAGAGTGGTAACAAAAAGCCTAATTAGTTCTTTATAGTTTAGGTATTAGAGTCTTAGGAATACTACATGGGTAATATAGCCTAAAATAGTACGTTTACCATTAAATCTAAATACGTCAATATGCCAGTTAAGGGGGGTTAGAGTAAAACCATTATCTTATATAAAGATCTTATTAATAAATCCTGTGCTGCTGGCTCCTGTATTAATTAGGACTTAAGTATTAACCTATTAATCATTCTACCGAAGATAATAGTTAACGGTTATACTGCGATTCTAAAAGTCAGAGTTTATAATATTTAAAGCATTTAACGAGATCCTAAGGCAGCGCCGTTCTAAAGAGCGACTTAGCTCCAGGACCTTCCTTTTAGAGGTAATTAAGGTGGAGTTCTTATAGCATATTAGTTATAGCTTCGTCCTCATAAGTAGTGCTTACTAGATGCGGGGCTAGAACTAGGTGGAGATTAAGGACGGTAACTAGAGGATTAATACGGTGAACGGCTGCTAGTGTTGGCCGTTCGTAATTCGCGTTAGGGTAGGGGGACGGAGTAGTAGTTAGAGAGGTAGGAGCTACTTCCACACTTAAAACAGAGGCCTAGCTTAGTGCGTTATTCTTATTTAGAGGACCCTAGTGGGGCGTATCCTAGGGTTCCAGTGTCAATATCTATAGCGTTAGGGTGCTTAGGCTAAGACAATAGCTTAGTAGACATTTATGGGGTTATTATATTATATCAAGGAGCGGACTTTAGTGTCAGACGTAGTATATTATTATACCATTTATTAATAATGTTTGCGTAGGCGTTAAGGGCTCCTGGTAGGTTTATACCTATTAGGGAGATTTTTAGTTTAGGACTTAAGGATTTAATAAGGCTGTTAATTAGTGCGGAGTTATTCCAGCCTGTTTCTTTTGCGTAATAGTTAAATTTAGAGAAGTATACTGGAAAGCTTTTTATTCCTTAAGTTATGTAGTTTATCTTTCTCTAAGTAGTAGTTTAGTAGTTTAGGTCACCATATATAGCTTCAAGAAGTATAATTAGGCTTAGTACTGAGTTCAGTTAAAGAGGTTTAATAAGATTAGCTGCATCTCCTCCTAGTCAACTTAGGGCATAACAGAGTCGGTTGGCTTTAGTTAGGTAGCAGTTGGCGTTACTAGTTAGCTTATTTTTAAGCCGGCTTAGGAATAATTGGAGTTCTTATTATTTACTAGTAAATATTAAAGGGTCTGGTAATCGTTCAGATTATTATAGTACAGTAGTCGGTTCTACCAATAGGATGACTATTACTGGTTTAGGGCTCGCGTTCCGCGTATTAGCTTTTAGTAATGGCGACCGGTCTTAAGGGCTTAGCGTAGATATCTTAAGGGTACGGATTTCTTCTTAGAGGGCCTTAATTGTTTTCTAGTACCATGCTTCTTGTTTAGCTTGCTATTAAGCTATAGCAGCTTAGTTTTATATAAGGGCGTCTATAAAGGACTTTTATATATCTGCCAATTATTCCTAGAGTGCGGATATAATATCGGCGGCCGTTATAGGGGCTTTGAGGTCGTTCTGTATTTTAAATAGGGTGGGGCGGAGTGTAGGTTTTTACGCAATATAGTGTTACGGAGTGAGTATAAGTGGTGATAATATATAGCGAAGTAGATATTATTAAGCTATATATATAAACTGTGTAATAAAGTTAAGACATTGCGTAAGAAGAGAAGGTAAGGAAACGGGAAGAAAGGGTATATATCGCTAGTTTAGTTGCTTGGTCGACACATGCACAGAGCAGAATAGGATTCAAGTAGCGGTCCTGGCAGAACTTGGCAGGATTTAGTGGACTTGGCAGAATATAGCAGAATGCGGCAGATTGCCGTTAGATTGCCATAGATTACCGTCAGATTGCCGTCTTGTGGTCGGTCTCTTCTTGCTGCGTAGGTAGAAACAGGTGGACGTGTATAAGGTGTTATGGAGGAGTCCCGTGACACTAGTAATGCTATTTAACTGTCTATAGTCTATACATATCCTAAGTTTTCCGTTTTTCTTTAGGATAAATAATACTGGGTATCCTGCTAATAACTGCAACAGTTTAATATATCCCTTTTATAAGTTCTCCTAGACAAACTCCTTAAGTGCCACTAACTCGGTTTTAGTAAGCTTATAGATTAGAAAGAACTTTAGACTTATTTCCTCTTCTAACTTTATCTTATGGTCCTATGCTATATACTCTAATAGCTTTTTACTTTCTGGTGACTATAACTTTTTACCATACTTATGGTATCTCTTTGGTATATAACTTAAGCCTCACTTAGTCTCTTCGTATATTACTCCAACTTGGTACTATACCAACTTGGCTTACTGTCGCATTCTGCGTTATTAAGTATCCTTAATATTAACCTAACCTATAACCCAATCAATCTTTAGATTGTGCTCCTGTAACTAAGGCATTCCTAGTATCGCCTTATTCTATCCCAACGGTAGGATATTAAAAGACATTCTTACTGGTCTTCCTTTAATAGTTAACTGAATAGGTCCTATTTTAAGATTAATAATACCTCCTCCATAGGCTATCTAATCTCCTAAAATTATTATAAGTGGATATAGGTGTTTCTTTTGTCTATATAGTAACCCTATTCTTTCCACTGCCTTTGATGACATGTGGTTCCTTATTACTTTACTGTCTACTAACGCTTTAAACTGCTGATCTTGCCATTTAACTTATAAGTTTAGGTGTTGTTCTTAAACTCCCTTAAGGGTCTAAGGCTCTAATACTAGTTCCCTTTAGTCCTATGTGCCTCCCCTTTTCCTAACTATTAGCTACTAGATCCTATTTGTACTTAGTTTAACTTAGGCCAATACTTAGTTTATTTCTTTTCCTCTATATACTATAAATAAGTGTTCTTTAGGCACTCCCACCACTGTTATCTGTCTAGGTATTCTTCCATAAGGAATCTTTCTAGTTAAAGTATTAAGTCCCCTTAACCTTATACTTCTACTGTGTGCCATCTATATATATACTTGGTATCTCTAAACCGCTTTTCTTCTGGTGCCTAATATATCTTTATTAGGTATTTCCGGTTCTTATCTTTTGGTGCTTTATGTATGTTATATATGTTATCTATATAAGCTATCCACGATAGGGTGTAATACGCTAAGTGACTTGGGTCTACTCTTGGCTTGTCTTTGCTTTTAAGTTTAAACCTCTATCTAGCTAATTTGACTGTTAGTCTTTCTTCTATGGGTACTAAGATTTATTATTTACTTCTTTAGTCCCTGGGTCCTTCTTCTAGGTTCCTTAACATTATAATTAACGCTCCTTTAACGTGATTTATACGTTTTTCCGTAATAGGTTGGTCTTAAACTACCTTTTTATTTAGCTACATATAAAAATCCTCCTACTTGTTGTTATGTTGTTGCCTATACCACTTTCCGTACAACTGGTTTAGTGTATATAGTCTATCTGTAAAAAAGTACCTTGTTATTACTATATTATAATATTCTTTAGTATGTCTTTCTTTAAACCTAGTTAGGATGTCTAGATTCTCTTCTTATTCCAATTTATCTAACCACTTTGCCCTAGGTGTCCCTGCACTTGGCCTATTAGTGATTCTTTATATAGGTGCTCTATCCCTTCTATAGTTTAATATACTAGATCTCTGGTCTAGTTTCTATTCTTGCTATGTAATAATTCTTGTCCTAAACTTATCTATAGTTTCTTATTTTCTACGTCTTGCAGCTAGATCCTTGAAGTCATCTTACTTCTTAATCTTAGTATTAACTTTTTAATCTTTAGGCTAAATACTGCGTTTACCTAGGATTGCTATGGTCCTTATTTGTTTCTTGAAATCTTGGCTATCTAATAACGTTCTTACTTATTCCCCAAACTCTTGGTTCTTGAACTTGCGTCCTATACTTATTTGTTTGTTACTAAACTAAGTTACTACTCTTTCCCATCGGTTTTTGTCCGTTGTGGGCTCTTAAGCTGTCATTATTGTACCTTATAAGTCTAGAGCCTTCCTTATCTCATTATGAGAATCTTAGACCTATGGCCTTTTGCCTTTATTAAGTAATAAGCTAGCACTAGTAGTTATCTGCTTGCTTGGTTTCTTCTAAACATTACTTCTTTTATCTTGTAAAGTGATAAAAATTATATCCAACGGTGTCGCAATACCCGTTACTAAACCCTATTCTGTAATAGTCTTAGTTTCTACTTCTATTTTAACTTCTCTAAGGTCTACATACTCCTAGTAAGCTGCCTTTATTGCCTTATTATTAGTAAATGCTTTGCCTATATTAAACTTATTATCTTTAATATCCGATTTATGAGCTAGTTTATTAATTCCTCTAAACTTAGATAACAATAGCTCTTGCGGCTAATAGCTTGCGCTATACTTAGCGTCCTTATAAATTCGGCATGCGTTATTATAACAAAACGCGAAACTATTAATTAAACACTCTTTTGTTCCTTATAGTACACCGTTATCCCTCTGTACGTATGTGTCTTCTGCTAGTCTAGTTCCCTTTACCGCGTAGTTACTTTAACCACCTCTATAGTCTCTAGCAAAATAACCCTATTTTCCGCAATTTATATAAGCTCTATCTCTAAACCACTAACTTTGCTATGGAGTCCGCCTAAACGTCTTCTGCTGTTAAGATCCCTAGTTTAGCCTTTGCTCCTTAGTCCTTTAATTACTAAATTCTTAACCTTTAGGTTTCCATAGTTTCTTTTCCCATCTTTAGGTTTCTTTAGTACTGCTTAGGTCCATTAGCTCTACGCCACTCTATAGTTTTTAACTCTGTGTCGGTTGTTGTGTACTCTGCGCCTTATACAACTGTAGAACTCTATCTTGCCCTTTCTTAGCTTGTTCCCTTTAGTAGATCCTATTATTAATCTTTATTAACTAATCTATTAACTCCCTTAGAGTTTCCGCATCTTCCATTAGAATAATTACGTCCTAGACTTTAGCCTTAAGTCCTTATTTATACTATACCATAAGCGCCCTGTTATTCCACTTAACCTATATAGCTAGCATTTAAAACTGTGTGGTATACTTAATTGCTAAAGTACGCTGTACTAAGTTTTAAAGCTTTCGTTCCGCTATGGTTATAGCCTCCAGGTCTCTAAATATTTGCGTTAGTTATTCCGCAAACCCGTTCCAACTGGCAAATATATACCGTACATCTTAGTTAGTAGTTATTATGCCATTAGCCTGTATTTTAGTAAGGTATAGTTTAAACCACTTAAGTGCCCTTCCTAATAGGAATAACCCTACATAGGCTACTTAATCTAATAATGTTGCTAACTTCGCTTCTTCTTGCATTACCTTAAAGTGCATCTGCATAAGAAATCCCTTAAGCTTTAACTTCTCTCCTAAGAATCGTTTAATTAAAGGTAACTTAACCTTTACTACTCTAATTCCATTAATGCGTTCTTTAAGTATCCTACTATTATCCTATAAGTGATTAATTATTTCCTATAACTAACCTTACGTAATTAACTAAGAATCCGTATCCGCCATACTGGTATCTCCTGATCCTAAGGTCATTGTGGCCATCAACATTATTGTGACTAGTGCTTTAGGTGGCATATTATTCGACCTTATTTAATACCATAACCTTAGTAGTGAATATATAACAGAACCTTGTAGCAGGAACTACAGTGGGTCCTATTATTAGGCTGGGTATATAGGTATAAACAGTTTAACAACATAATAATAACTAGTGGAGTAGTTGCCTAATAGATTAACTCTAATTGTATTCTAAGATTTACTATAAAGAGAGAACTATCTGGGTAGGGACTATGGTCCTTTAAATACACAACTATACGCCTAAGAAATCCCTTCGCTCTATGAAGTACGTGTGCTCTATGCGCTCCGTATAGATCACACAGATCATATAGATTATATAGATCACACCACGTGACCTCGGCTACCATTCCTCGTTACATGGTTCCACCGGCTCCATTCTAGACCATGCCTGTATTAACCAACTAGCTTCCTCCAACTCTTCTCCCAGTAGTTATAACATTGTACTTAAGCTGTCCGTAATAAGCAAGTAGTATAAGTGCTAATAGCATTAAGCGATTCTTTCTTGCCCCTATTTAGCTTTATAGCAGTAAAGCGTGTTTCTCTACTATATCTACTATAGGATCCGCTATAACCCTCTCTAGAATCTTACTAAGGGTGTTTTTTAGGGCAATAGGGCAGTAGCTTCCTAGGATTAAGTAGTCTACTTTACCTTCTTTTTATAAGACTACTATTATTATAGATCTTCTAAGTCGTAGGTAGTAGCCTATTATAGAATATGCTTTAGCCATATCTGTAAGATAGGGTACTATAAGTAGTCCATAGGTCTTTAAGGCCTTATTTAGAATCCCATTAGGTCCTAGTACTATATTATTTAAAAGGCGGCTAATGGTTCTAGCCATTTCTTCTATTATTATATCACTGTTAACCTATAGGTAAGTTACTAGTACTTTACCTGTAATATTACTAAGGTCTACTAGGGCTAGTTAGAGGAAGAACCTTTCTATAAGGATCTTTGCCTTCTTATTATTGTTATTAGTGGCCTATAATTCCCCTGCCCTTTATAGAGGCGGTAGGTATAGGTCTTCTGCTAGGCGTTCTACCTTATTCTTTACCCATTTTACTATAGCCCAAAGACCCTTATTATAGGGGAGGCTTAGGTTAGAAGTGTGCTTATTTATAAACTATCTCCAGTTATTCCTTGCTTCTTTTTTTAGGGTATTCTTTAACTAGTTTCTTATGTCTTTATATTATTTCTTATCTTTAGGGTTATGGCTACTTATATATTTCCTTCTTGCCTATTATTAGCTGGCTATAAGGGCTGCGGACTATGCGGACTATATATATTATATATAGGGGCCCGGTTATGAAACTGGGCAGTGCTTTTCTAACCCATTTTTAATTGCTACCTAGATCCTTTCTAGTCTTCGGTTAATTTCCTTAGGGGTAGCTAATAAGCCTCGCTTATTTAGTATTAAATAGATTTCTTCTAAGTCTTAGAGTTATTACTTAACTATATTAAGGAAGCTGTTAATCTTAAGCTTCCTTATTGCATATCTTTTACCATTTAAATATGCTTTAATATCTAGATCTAGCTATATCTGGATAGGGATATAGTTTAAGGTAAGTGCCTATTCTTCTTTAGGGGTGTACCTTTTAAGTCTCTAGTATAGGCCATTGTCCATAAATATAAGGTTAATTATACTTCCGGCGGTACCTTATTGCTATATAATTGCTCCTAGGAGGGTAGCCAGTTTAAGGCCCTAGATGTCTATAGCCTTTAGTGGGCATTCTGCCTATTATTTAGCAGCAATATAGATACCCCCCCCACTACAGGTAGTGGAGGTTTATGTCTCCTAATAGGATAGACTCTATATCTTTAGTTTCTAGTAGGCTGGTTACCAATATAATATTCTTTGTTTATAGTACCCCTTTAATCCTTAAGTTATAAACATTAATAATTTATACCGGTCCCCTGTATGTCTAGATTATTATAACTATAATATTTAGGTTAACTGCCTGCCATAACTATAAGGTTAGGCTAATAGTCTTGCTAATTATAAAGCACACGTATATAACTGCTTTTAGTTTATATAGGAGCTAGAATCCTTAGGGGCAGTATATTAATTTTATATAGGTATTATAGTATAGCTCTTATATAGTAAGGATATAGTGTTTCTCTAGGTTTAGACTGTCTAGTAGGGGTCTTGCAAAACAGTAGTTTATATTGCCGCAGTTATACTATATAATAGTTAGGTAGTGGACCCCTAGTAAGGGTTCTTTAACTCTCCTTTATTCCTCACTTTTTCTATTTCCACTTTCTCTAAAATATTTAGAACTTCTATTTCCTATATTTACTCCCTAGCCGCTACTTATTTTATATAGAGCTTTCCATTCCCATGTCTTATATTCCTACTAGCCCTTTTATATCTAAATCTATTATTATCTTAGGTTCTTCCCCTATACCTGCTAGTCGACTATAAGCCCCTTATAGGTCGGCTAAGTATGTTATATTTGCCGCGTTAAGTCTAATTCTTAATTGTCCTGGCCTTAAGCTTGCCATAGCTATCCATAGGGGTCTTCCTATGGGGCGTCCTCTCCCTTGTGTCTCCTGTGTCCCCTATATCCCTGTTTAGTCTAGCAATATTACGCGGCGTCGCTTCTGGTCCGTTGAGGCTTGGGGTGGCTAGCTTGGCCCTCTAATATTGAAAGTAGGGAACGCTAGGAAGGCACCTGCGTCCCCCTGGCTTATCGCCTGTTGTTTCCATTTGCATAACCTAGCGTACAGTTGTTCCCGCAGCTGTTAAGCCCTTGCCTTCCGTCTCCTGTATTCAATGCAATCTACTCTCTTCCACGCCTTGTATGTGCTTTGGTAGCAGTTTGCGCATTTTTATATATAATTACTTATATATTACTTTGCTTAAATTTTTAATATATAAAAAAGTAAAAAATATTATATTTATTATATTAAAAGTTAGCAAATTTTATAAATTTAATTTTTATTAGTCATTTTTACTTAGTGTATATACTATAAAAATATAAAAAGCGTTAAAAATAATATATTAAAGTAATATAAAAATATTAATATAAAAAAGATTCGTTAAATTTTTTTATAATATATATTTATATATATAATACTAATTATTTTTATATACTTTTTTATTATATATAAAATTAATAAACTATTATTGTTATAGGACACCTCTATAATACCTTATACACATCTACCTGTTTCTACTAACGCAGCAAGAAGAGACTAACCGCGAGATAATAACCTAATGGCAATTTGCCGGCAATCTATAGCAATCTAATGGCAATCTGCCGTATTCTGCTATATTCTACTAAAGTCCACTAAATTTTGCTAAGTTCTGCTAGGACCGCTCCTTAAGTCCTATTTTGCTCTATATATATATTAACTAAGCAACTAAACTAATAATATATACCTTTTTTTCCCGTTTCCTTATCTTCTCTCCTTATATAACGTTTTAACCTTATTATACAGTTTATATACATAGCTTAATAATATCTACTTTGCTATATTATTACTACTTATACTTACTCTGTGACACTATATTGCATTAAAGCCTACACTCTGCCCCGCCCTATTTAAAATACAGAATGACCTTAAAGCCCCTATAACAACCGCTAATTGTAATGGGACTAGCCTAGTTACAGTAGGAATGTCTTGGTGAAACACTTAACAGATAAATTCCGACGCTTTAATTAAATTCTGCCAAATTCTGCCAAGTTAATTAAATTCTGCTAAATTCTGCCAACTTGATTAAATTCCACCAAATTCCACTAACGTAATGGAATTTGGTCAAAACCTATTGAAATCCGCATAGGCTTATACCTACGCGTCTACTGCTAAGACCTCGAATATTTAGTTATAAGTTTCCTATATTCCTTTCTCTTCTTTACGCAATGTCTTATACTCTGCAAGAGCTATATACCCATAGATTTAGATAGAATTTATATTGTTCCTTTAAATCTTCCTCAAAGCCTCTTTGCGCCCTTACATTACGTTATATTAAAATAACTACTATTAAAATAGCAAACAAACCTAAATCCCTTTTAATAACCATAAGTATTATAACCCTAGTTAGGGAACAGTTAACTATAATGTAATAAGCCTTTATGGACGCCTTAGCTTAATAGCGGGCTGCACTAGAAGCCTAGTACTAGTAATTAATGGAAGCACTTCACAAAGAACTCCGCAACGTTAAGGTATTTATATTATAGACCCTAACAGCAATACCTATAAATAAGATTAAAATAATGGTACTTAAATATAACCCGTTAAATACGAACACTAAACTAGTAATAGTAGCTTAACCTACACCTGTAGCAAACCTAGTACCTACTATAAAATCCAAAAAGCTCCCTAATTCCCTAATATTTAATAGAAACCAAAATAACCTATATCCCTTTATAACTAAGCTTTGTCTTAAACTCTTAATAAACTATAATTAATACCCTACTAAGGCTAGCAAGGTTAGCTATAGAATATCTTATTTAAGTAAGAACGCTGCATAAACTATAGATCTATTCTTCTACAATAGCACTTTTATTAATTTTAAAACCTTTATCTCTCTGCTAGAACGAATGTATAATAACGCTAGCCGCGAACATATAGCTATTACTAAACTTAAAAACCTATGATAATAGAACCGAGACTTTACTAGCTTCTTTTTAGAATTTTAGGCCTTATTGGCGAGCTAGATTGGAATAAAGCCGCTAGAGTTACTGCCCTTTAATAAGCTATTTCGGATAAGATTAGAGCCTAGTTAGTAGGTAAAGAACTACTAAAAAACCTATCTGAATTTGCTATAATATGTTAATGAATTAACAAAGACCTTTAATATAATAAATAGACTTATTCTCTAAAGACAACCACACCTTATATTTAAAACTCCACAAAACTGGTATATGCTTTAAGGCGTGATCCTTCTCCAAAACCTAAAAGCCCTATATACAACCCTATGGACCTTAATGCCACCTAATTCTATATACCCTTGGGAACTAATAAATAAAGAACTCGAGCCATAAATGGAGAATGCTTTGGATGCAGTAAAAAAGGATATATTTAAAAGCATTGCCAAACTTACCCCTTTAAAAAGGTCTGCTGTAGTTCCTCCTATTTCTTAAATTATACCCGTTCCTTAAGTTATACTTATTCCTTAAATTATAACCGCTCTATAAATTGTACTTAAACGCTACAAAGTATCTTGCCCTTAGTTAATTTGGAAAACAAATTATCCTAAGGCCAAGTCGCGCCTTAGGATAAAAGGTGGAAGAGTATAAGTGTCTAGGCTCTTCTAGCGCTAATATATAACACAACTCCCTTAATATACTTAGCGAAATTTAAATACTTAGAAAATAGAAGGAAGTACAAATCCTTATAGATAGCGGAGCCACTAGTATAGGCTTTATTAATACAAACTATGCAAAAACTTAATGCCTAAATTTAAAGAAACTTAATAAGCCCTAAGGCCTATAAGGCTTTAATAGCAAACCCTTAATATATGGTAAAATAATGTACTACGCCCTAGTAAAAATATAGATGGGCGAACACCTTAAATACGTCTCCCTATTTATAACACCCTTAAAGCAATATAAAGTTATACTTAGACACAGATAGCTAAAACAACATAACCCTTTAATTAGCTGGGTTAAAGAAATACTAAAGTTCTATATAACTTACTGCCAAAGTTATTACTTAAAAAACTATTTGGCCTATAAATATATATACAACTATTTAAATTTAATATAATATAAATTACCCTTGCCACGAACCTTAAGCCAATATAATAAATCTATAACTGCTAATTGTGGTAAAGAATGTAAAGATGTTATATTAAAACTTTTTAAAATCTATATAATATAGGCCGCGCCTTTTATCTTATTAGTAAAAAGACAAAATTATAAAATCTTTGCTATAACTATGGAAGATATTAAGAAAGTACTAGAACCAAAATAGTATTCTAATCCTTAACCTTTTATACCTAAAGAGTACCACAACCTAATTAATAAGTTTAAAAAATAATTTATAGACTAACTAGCCCCGCACTAAAAAAAGCACGATTTTAAGATAGAACTTAAGCCTGGTATAACACTAAAGTTTAGTCTGCTATATGGCATATTATAAGAAAAACTGCTTGTAATATAATAATACCTTAATAAGTATCTAGAAAAAGGATTTATTCGCCCTAGTTAATCTCTATTTACCTTACCTATGCTATTTATTAAAAAGCTAGGAGGAGGCTTAAGATTCTATGTTAATTATTAAGCTTTAAACGCAATTATAATTTAAAACCAATATCCAATTCCCTTAATTTAAGAGACGCTTAACTAATTAGTAAAGGCACGGTACTTTATAAAGCTTAATATAATCGCTGCCTTTAATAAAATTTGTATATATAAAAGAGATAAGAAGTATATAGCTTTTTATATATAATGGGGACTCTTTAAATACCTAGTAATGCTATTTAGCGTAAAAAACGGTCCTAGTATGTTTTAGCAATATGTTAATAATACGCTTTATAAATTCCTTAATATATTTATTACTGCGTATATTAATAATATCTTAATTTACTTATCCTTACTTTCTAAATATTAAAAACACGTTAGAATGGTCCTTAAACGCTTATAAGACGCAGGCTTATATTGTAATATTAAGAAATATAAGTTTTACGTGTCTAAGGTTATATACTTAGGCTTAATTATATCCTATAACAGAATTAAAATGGACCCTAAGAAAGTCGCTATAATTATAAACTGGGAAAGCCCTAGCAATATATAGAACATTTAAGGATTTCTAGAATTCGCAAATTTCTATTAATAATTTATTAACCACTTCTTGGAAATTGCTTAGCTGTTAGTAAACCTAATAAAGAAGAATATGAAATTTAAATAGACCGCTAGATATAAATAAGCTTTTAATAACTTAAAATATTGCTTTATAACTACTCTAATTTTTACTTACTTTAACCCTAACCTTAAATGTATTATTAAAATAGACTTATTAGATTATGCGCTAGGGGGAGTGTTATCGCAATATGATAAGAATGGCGAACTATGCCTAGTAGCTTTTCTCTCCCGGAAACTTGCCCCTGCTGAATTAAACTATAAGATATATAATAAGGAACTGCTTATAATTATTAGATACTTTAAATAATGGCGTCTTAAGCTTAAAGGATTATTATTTCTAATATGTATATTAACAGATTATAAGAATCTACAGTACTTTATAACTATAAAGTAATTAATGCAGCGTTAAATTTATTAGGCTAAATATCTCTTATAATTTAACTTTAAGATTATGTATTAACTAGGTAAACTTAATTAAAAGTCTAACGCGTTAATATAACGATTATAGGACTTACCTATAAATGCTTTAGATAAATGGATTATAAATTAATTATAGATCTTACTGCCCCCTAAACGTTTTAAAAAACTACATCTTATGTTTTTAAATATGGAACTTAATAGAAATAAATTAGAAGTTAATAAATAGAAAATAGAAATTAATAAGCTAATAGAATACAAATATAAGAATAACGTATAGATAGTAGATATAATAAAGGCGATCTAAACTGGAAAACGATAGTATAAGGATATTACACTCGCTAAATGCGAAATCTAAAATAATCAATTATACTTGTTGGAAATATAGGGCAAATCACCAATACTACTCGAGTAGATACAGTGATGGAAAAGGTTGTTATTCTAGATAGGGGAGGGTAAGGAACTTAAGGTTCCTCACCACACTAGTGCCGCAACAATACGTGATGGCAACTTGCCTCACATAATGGCAACTTGCCGCATATGGCGGCAATTTGCCTTATTCCCAACACTGGCAATTCTTCTTTTTGTAGTTGCCATCTATATACACTTATAGGTTGCTACTTATATAAAGAGACAAAGCCTAAGGAGAAGGAGATGAGGAAGGGTGTTAGGGGTTAACGCAAATACAGAGTAACCGCTAAGGCGCTAGTAGTAAGCGAGCCAATAGCGATTTTCTATACCAGGCATGGAAAATCCTAATTAGCTGCTTTTAAATTGTTATATCTTCTACTCCCTCTTAACCTATCCTTTAACTCGTACACGCAGAGTATTTGTGTTAATAAACATCTCTAGTGCCTTATTTGGGTTTACCTTCGTTATCGCATCTACTAGGTTATCTTGGCCATTAATCTATTAAATCTTAAAGAGTTCTTAACGCTCGTAGGATTGCCAAAGTGCCATAATATTAATTATAAGATGCTTCTCCTTTGTGGTACTAAGCTTAACTAAACACTTATAGAGGGAATATAAGTCTGTGCACACAATTATAGGAATAGCAGGAAGTTCGAGTTAATCTATAATTATCTTTAGGGTAGTTCCAATTGCAATTGCCATATTAACTCCACTAACCATTCCATATATCTCTGACGCTAGAACGCTCTGAGTGACGCGCTTACTCTTGGTTAAGCTCCAATAGATAAGATTACCGTGGATTATGAAGTCATTCTCTCTAGTAGATTTATTTGTAATGATAATCTTATATCCTAGCTAGGAGCTAAAATCTTTGTTATTTACGAACAATCCATTAATAAATACAAAGAGCTTAGTAGTGGGAAGATTAATAGGCACGTAGAGTAGTCCCCAATTAAGATAGTTCATTTACCAGGAAAGACGCTTATTTAGGGCAAAAATGTTATCCTTAGTTAGTTCCTAGTGTTAGGCGGCAATAGAGAGATTAAATAAAGCCTTAGGTTGATAGATAGAAGCAACATAAGCTCCATAAGCGCGTTACTCCACGTATCCTTGTTTTAGAGAATTAATGTTAACAACGTTAATCTTCCTACCTTAACCCTTCTGGCGCAAAGCAATGGAGTCCTTATTTAGGGAGAGGATGCATCTATTAAAGAGTAATGGTGTTGTTAAGTTAAGTCTTTCCTTTAGCTTTGCTATAAGTTTTGCCTTCGCTAGCGCGTCCTCTTTAAGGGCTGAGAACTGGTCGTCACCTAAAATAATTATATTATTGGTTTATATGCCAACGATTCCAAATGGAGTTCCCGTAGTTATAATAAGAAAGCAGGGATTAAATATAGAAGTAGTTATTAAGAGCTTCTCTTTATAGTACTTACTATAAGTAGCCCACTAATAAGTTCCTGCCTCTGCAATTCCATATAATGGCTTAAGTACAACCATAATTGTATCTTTGGGATATTAGTAGCGAATTTACTCTAGAAGGTATGCTAGTATTAAGCGCTAAAGGCGCGTCTCTAATTGGGTATAGGCCTGAGTAATATCTTATAAATAAACCGCCATTCCATTTTTCATTAAGGAGGGAGCTAGCATAATAATAACTCGCTAACTAGCTTGTTAAATTATAGGGGATTATATAAGAATTACTTCCTTACTGTTATTGTTATAACCTTAAATAACCAGTCTCGACTTCTTAAATGGGGTATTAGTAGCTTTGCCCTTAATCTTATTAACCATTCTTAACTTAAAGATGCGAACTCTATTAAACTTAATAGGGTTATACTTCTTGAATTTAAAGACTCCTCTTATAATAAGACCATCAATCTCCTGCTTATTAGATACTTAGAAAGGAGCTCCTAGAGTTATAATATAACCTTCCTTTTAGAGCTGTTTTGTAAGTTCAAAGTTAGCCTTCTCCTTAGCTGTTATAAAGGCCATTAATAGCTCAACTCTATTCTTAATAGCGGCAACGAATTGCTCTTTAAAATTAATAAGATGTTGGCGATTTCGTGATCCTTTTAGGCGACCTCTACCGCGTCGTAGTTGCGGCGTATCTACTATAATTGTATTAGGATCGTGGTCGCCTTTTAGAGCACATTAATCGTGGCTCTCCTTTAGGGCATCTTCTATAGCATCCTACAAAGGCTCAGAACTGTTATCTTTGTAATAAGGCTTAATAACAGTTAAACGGAATTAAGTGGGTCCATAAGGCATCTAAATAGTACAAGTTTAACTATTAATTGCAATAAGTTAATGTAGGCCTAACCACCCTCCCTTTTTACGCCATACGCGTACCTTAGACTGGAGTGGCAGATTAAGCGTAGTTAAGGTATTTGGGCCATTTCTTATTCCTAGTGCGTCGTTGACCTAGCGTGTGGCGTAGAGACGTCGCACCTCCTTTATTGCCTTGCGAATAGCCTCAGCTCGTTGCACGATGGAGGGAGATAGTAGAGAATTATTAGTTATTTAAGGGTAGGCGCTAAAGACTAGTAACATGGGTACAAGTCTATCTGGGCCAGCGGAATCGTTAACGGCTTTAATAGCCATTTATAAGGTAAGTTCTTTACTAGCGTCCTCTAGTTCTAAAGAGATAATCTTATATACTCGTTATAATGGCGTGTAATATCGTTCTACTTTTCTAACACTATTATATGCCTTAATAGGGACTTCCTTAACCTTAATTTCCATTGCCTTCGCCTGTTACCAAAACTCTGTAGATAAGAAGTTCCTTCCTACGTTATAAATAACTTAATTAGGGGGTCCTAGGTAGATATTAATCTAGTATAATTAAAGAGTATCCTATACGTTCCTAGCTAACATATCCTTTAAAAAACGTGCGGCTTAAAAGGAGGTTAAGAGGTTAATAACTTAGAGTACTAGCTTGCCGCTAAGATACATAATATCAATAATAATATAGAAGTTGAAGTTATAGTTATCTTTAAAGGTAAACTTAAATCGGCTAGGGGACTTCTGGTTTATTTAGCAGTAATGGCAGTACTTTATAAAATACTTAATTGCCTTAACCTTAACTTTATAGCCTGCTCGCTGAAGAACCCTAAGCAATTGGTAAACGGATAGGTAGCTAAAATAATAGTGTAGTTAATATAGCTCTGACTTAGTTAAGTGGCTCTAAGCAACGCTCTTTTCTAGTTAATAAAGGAGCAACTAGGGGTGACCCTATTTGCGCACAATAGGCACCCAATTATCTCCCTAAACGAGCATATTCTCAAGGTTATTAAGTTTAACGCCTAATTTATCCATATCTCTGATATAAAATAGAAACGGGGTGTTTATGGGAATAATATAGAAAGTAATATACCCTAAGGGGGTTTTAACCTTAATTGTGCCAAGAGAGATTACAGTACCCTTGCTAAAACGAATTGTATATTGGCCTGCCGTTAATTGGTTAATCTAAACAGAGCTATTAAGCTGCTAAAGAGCTTGAACTTAAGGTTCTCTTGCTATAGATACTCCTACGGCTCTAGTATCTAGTATAATACCATAGAAGACGTTTGCCGAGTATCTGTTATTAAAGGAGAATATAGAACTCTCCTTTAGCTTATTAAAGATGTCTGACTTCGTGATAGCATAGAGCGTAGATTAGTTATTAAGAATAGTAATAGTTTATATACCATTTACCTCACCATACTTAGTGAAGTATTGGTTGGGAGAGTAGTCCTTAATTTTTATATCTATAAGAAGCTGTTCGGCCTCGTTAACCTTACCCTTAAGATCTTCTTCGCCTTTATATTAAACCAGGAAGCTTTAGAAGTAGGTTGTAGTAACTTCTCAGTTTCTAACATTTTATGCGCTCTAGTGAAACTTATTATATGCCTCCTTTTGTCTATTAAGGGGGTGTCTAGTTAACTAGCAATTTGGCTTCTTATAAACATAGCATTTCTTCTGCTAATTGTTGCGAAATAAACCTCCACAAGGACCTCCACAATTGCTTTATAGTTGACGTTAATTGTACCCTCTACTATATCCCCTGCCACGACCACTATATATTTGATCAGTCTAGTTGTAATTATGTTGGTCGGCCGGGTTAATTAAAGTAGGTTAAAGTTGGGCGTTAAATTGCTGTACTTCTTAAGAGCGTAGGGCGGTGCTAATAGAGGATCTTAATTAAGCACACACTCCTTTATAAGTACTTGCAGGGTTAAAGAGAGTAAGGTTATATTTTTTAACACCTTAGTATGCGCTAATAACTTAATCGCGTAGGCTAAAGTCCTCTTAATATAATTTGGATAAACCACGCTAAATTATCTGGAGTTAATTAAAGAGCTTTTGAAGATAATTGAGTTAAGAGGTACCTGGGTTTGTAGCAATAATTTTTAGGAAGGTAGTCTCTTTCCACTCTAATATATACTGCTGCTTATTCTCCTCTGTTTCGAAGTAGCATCTTGTTTCATATATTATTTAGTTAAAATTGTATCCTTTTCCTACCAAACGATTATAATAGAAGGTACTAGCTCGGCCCTTAAGCATAATGGAATAGGCGTTATGGTATTAATTAGACTCTATTCCCACCTTCTAGCAACAGTTATAGAAGATACGTAGTTTCGAATTAAGAATATTATATAATTCCCCGCTAAACTTCTTCTTCTGATCTGAATAGAGCTTCGCAAGCTCTATAAGCAATTTTGAACTGCCTCCAATTTGAGATTAAGATGGAGGAGGTAGGGGTTGCATTACAGGCTGCAGTAGGGACGTAGGTCTAGTCGGTAGAGTCTAAAGGTTGTTAAATCGCGAAGCAATAGGATCCTGTGCCTGCTCTCGTTAGGGTATAGTATCCGACGTTAAGGTTACGGGTTGAATTGGATACAGAGGAGTTAAAGGTGGAGGTAGGTTTGTCTTTAGAGGTATATTACTTGGGTTCTATCGTAAGTTAAGCTTCCTTATAGTGCGTAGTTGGTGCTTAATCTCTTATGGAGTCCATTTATGTTCTTCTTTTGCGTTAATAACCTGCTTCTAAATGTTGTCTCTAATAGTACCCCCGTCCTTAGGGACAAATACTCTATTCTCCCAAAGGAAGTTATGGAAGTCCTATATAATATCCTTGTTTATAGGGGCCTATGTTTCCTTTGTCCATTTAATAAAGTCCTCCTTTATACATTCCTATAGCGCGGTATCATTGTATTCACTGTCCTTGTAATATGCTATATAGTGTAATAAAAATCCATTTAAGTCTTGTTTATTAGCGTTTGCAAGGTTAATTATGGCTTTATTCTATGTTTTTGGGTTAATGTCTTCCTTATACTTCTTTGGGTAGGTTAACGCTATAGTAGGTATAGAATTGACGGGGTGTTGTACGTCAAAGGTAGATAGGATTTTTGGTTTTATAGGATCTTATAGGTTTGCTGTCAAGAGGTAGGCAATTCGAGATGTTGTTTGACGCGTTTTGGACGTCGTTTAACGCGTTTTGGACGTTAACTTAGGACCCTAGGTTTAGTAATACTTCTAACCTAAAGTACTCAACCAAATCTTCGTAAACGCGGTTATTTTGCATAATGGACGCAACTTAGTATCTCCTAGTACTCAGTAACACTTCTGTTACTAGTTTTCCGCAAGTCTAAGGTAGCACAGTATCGCTGGGATCCATTCCATATAAGCGCATATAGCACCCCTGTATAAGACTGTCTCTTCTGTTAATAACCTAGCTGGTCTGTGGTTAACTGTGTATTCAACTACTGATTAGTGTTGGAAACACAGGGCAAATCACCAATACTACTCGAGTAGATACAGTGATGGAAAAGGTTGTTGTTCTAGATAGGGGAGGGTGAGGAACTTAAGGTTCCTTACCACGCTAGTGCCGCGACGACACGTGATGGCAACTTGCCTCACGTGACGGCAACTTGCCGCATATGGCGGCAATTTGCCTTATTCCCAACAATACTATTAATAAAAGATAATAGTCCCAAATTCCAAACCTTTATAATTTAAAATACTTGAATTTATATATAACTTCCCTATAATAGGACATCCTGGCCATATAAAGACTTATAAGATTGTTTAATAAGTATATTACTGGCTTATAATGCACAACTATGTATAAAAATACGTTTAAGTATGCAGGATATGCGTGCGTGGAAACCCCTCTTATATAAAGAAGCAAGGAGTACTTTGACCGCTACTAATCCTAATATAAAGATAGCGCGATATTTTAATTAACTTTATAGTTAACTTGCCTAGTAGTAATAGGTTTATAAATATTATAATAGTAGTTAACTGTCTTATAAAAATACAACATATAATTCCTATGGACTTAATTAATATAATATTAGTAGCCGAATATTTTATTAAGCACGTCTTTAAGCTACACGGACTTCCTAATATAATAATATCTAACTGCAAAAGCCAGTTTGTTTTAGACTTCTGGTAAGCTCTATATAAACAATTAAGTATTTAAATATAACTCTTAACTGCATTTTATCTAGAGACGGATAATTAAACTAAAATTATAAACGCGATTATAGAATAATACTTATAAATATACTGCTCCTACCTGCAAGATAACTGGGAAAAATGGCTACCTTTAGCTAAGTTTACTGCGAATAATACAATAAATATATTAATAGGCGTGACGCCGTTCTACGCGACTTATAGATAAGACCCTTAACTTAGATTTAAACCATAACCTAAAATTAACATAATAGGACCTATAATTAAATAGATCTAGTTAATTAATGCGCATAACTTTGCTAATTAAATAAAGCAGTTAACGGAACTATTATAAAGTGGATTAATATACGCTTAAACGTTATAGGAATGGCATGCGAATAAAGGATAAGCTCCCATATAGGACTTTAAGGAAGGTGATATAGCCTACCTAAATATATAAAACCTAAAGACTTAACAGCCCTTAAAGAAACTTAATTGGAAGTTTATGGGCCTATACTAAATTAAAAAGAAACTAAGCCTATACGCCTATAAGCTTAAACTATTAACTAAGATAAAAATACACCTAATGTTTTATATAAGCTTATTACAACCTTTAAAAGACAATCCTATAACTTATAAAGTGCTGCCGCCACCTCCTATAATTGTTAACAATAGTAACGGTTCTTACTTTATTAACTTAATTAATAATATGCGATAGAAAATATAATCTAAACAATTTAAACTTCTTATTAAGTGGAAAGAATATAAAATATAAACTTAGGAAAACCTATAAACAGATTAAGGCCGACGCGCCTTCCCTAGTAAAAGAATTCTATAAAGACCATTCTTTACGGCCTGCTCTAGCTGGATAGACATAATATAAAGGTAAACAACTACCACCTAATATAAAGACACGAAACACGATAGCAGGAAACTTAAAATTAAAAAGAACTTAAAGTATATCACAACGCTTATAACGCCATAAGTTATAAATTCTTAACCAATTTGAATTGTTTTGGACCTTTGGCTAAAGGGGGGGTACTATAACGGGACTAGCCCGGTTACAGTAGGAATGTCTTGGTAAAACACTTAACAGATAAATTCCGATGCTTTAATTAAATTCTGCTAAATTCTGCCAAGTTAATCAAATTCTGCCAAATTCTGCTAACTTAATTAAATTCCACTAAATTCTACTAATGTAATAGAATTTGGTCGAAACCTATTAAAATCCGCGTGGGCTTGTGCCCACGCGTCTGTTGCTAAGACCTCAAATATTTAGTTACAAGTTTCCTATATTCCTTTCTCTTCTTTACGCAATGTCTTGTACTCTGCAAGAGCTATATACCCATAGATTTAGATAGAATTTATATTGTTCCTTCGAATCTTCCCCGAAGCCTCTTCGCGCCCTTACACTAATATTATATCCGCACTCTAGGAATAATTGGTAGATATATAAAAGTTCTTTATAGACGCCCTTATATAAAACCAAGCTGCTATAGCTTAATAGTAAGCTAGATAAGAAGCATGGCACTAGAAAATAATTAAGGCCCTTTAAAAAGAAATCCGCACTCTTAAGACGCCTATGCTAAGCCCTTAAGACTAATTGCCATTACTAGAAGCTAATACGCGGAACGCGAGCCCTAAACCAGCAATAGTTATCCTACTGGTAGAACTGACTACTGCGTTATAATAATCTAAAAAACTACTAGACCCTCTAGTGTTTACTAGTAAATAATAAGAGCTCTAATTATTCTTAAGCTGGCTTAAAAATAAGCTAACTAGTAATGCTAATTGTTACCTAACTAAAGCTAACTAACTCTACTATGCCCTAAGTTAACTAGGAGGAGACGCAGCTAACCTTATTAAACCTCTTTAGCCAAACTTAGTATAAAGCCTAGTTATACTTCTTAAAGCTATATATAGTAACCTAAACCGCTAAGCTACTGCTTAAAGGAAGATAAACTATATAACTTAAGAAAAGAAAAGCTTCCTAGTATACTTCTCTAAATTTAATTGCTACGCAAAGGAAATAGGCTGGAATGACTCCGCACTAATTAATAGCCTTATTAAATTTCTAAGCCCTAAACTAAAAACCTCCCTAATTGGTGTAGACCTACTAGGAGCCCTTAACGCCTACGTAAACGTTATTAATAAATAGTATAATAATATACTACGCCTGATACTAAAGCCCGCTCCTTAATACAATATAATAACCCTACAAATGTCCACTAAGTTATTATCCCAGCCTAAGTACCCTAACGCTATAGATATTAACACTAGGACCTTAAAATATGCCCCACTAGGGTCCTCTAAATAAGAATAACGCACTAAGCTAGGCCTTTGCTTTAAATATAGAAGTAGCTCCTACCTCTCCAACTACTGCTCTGCCCCCTTCTAAAAAGATCTACAAATAGTTAACACTAGCAGCCGTTTACTGCACCAGTCTTCTAGCTACATCGGGAAAATATTCGCAGGATGAGATTTAAGTAGACTTTAATTTTCGCGTTTCGCGTAATTAACATGTAATTTAACCAACTCAACATGCAATTAACTAACTTAACACGCAATTAACTAACTTAACACGCAATTTAACTAACTTAACATGCAATTAACTAACTTGACACGCAATTTAACCAACTTAATATGCAATTAACTAACTTAACACGCAATTTAACTAACTTAACATGCAATTAACCAACTTAATATATAATTTAACTAACTTAACATGCAATTAACTAACTTAACACATAATTTAACTAACTTAACATGCAATTAACTAACTTAACACGCAATTTAACTAACTTAATATGCAATTAACTAACTTAACAACTTTAAAAGCTAACTATATATTTCTTAACACGCAATTAACCTACTTAGTAACTTTAAAAGTTAAATAACACGCAGTTAACCTACTTAGTAACTTTAAAAGTTAAATAACACGCAGTTAACCTACTTAACAACTTTAAAAGCTAACTATATGTTCCTTAACACGCAGTTAACCTACTTAGCAACTTTAAAAGGTAACTATATA
>Ga0307507_10000352_pt1 | contig 93643 bp, 22 predicted proteins | sample 7_EM_MG_FD_207223 | JGI IMG/M metagenome (GOLD analysis project Ga0307507, IMG submission 207223) | Populus trichocarpa ectomycorrhiza microbial communities from riparian zone in the Pacific Northwest, United States - 7_EM | ecosystem: Host-associated > Plants > Roots > Unclassified | place...
GTTTTTCCTACCGTTTTCTCATTCCCTAGTAGTTGTAGTAACTTAGTATTTTACTAAGGAGCTATAAACCCTTAGGGGTTTATAAACTATTAGGACATAGCTACTAGTATATATTAAGCTGCCTAGAGAGGATTCATGTATATAGAACTATAGCGCCATAGCCCGAGGCTGCATGCGCAGTATTGTACGTAGTATAATACAATCGGATATAAAAAAAAAAATAGTAGAAATTTTAAACTGGTGGATCCTAGTGGATTTTTTAGATTTTAGTTTAGGGTCTAAGTAGTAGGTTATAAGGCACTTCTGCTTATAATGGGAGGCAGTAAATAGAAGCTTAAGGTTATCCTAATTAATAGTTACCTTATATAGCTTTATCTAGGGCTGTTTAAGGATTACTAGGTAATCTAGGGTAGTTATAAAGAGCTTAATTAATTCTTTATGGTTTAGGTATTGGAGTCTTAGGGCCGCTATATAAGTAATACAACCTAAAATAGTGCGTTTGCCATTAAATCTAAATATATTAATATGCCGGTTAAGGGGTGTTAGGGTAAACCTATTATCTTATATAAAGATCTTATTAATAAATTCTATACCGCTAGCTCCTGTGTTAATTAGGACTTAAGTATTAGCCTATTAACCTTTCTACTAAAGACGGCAGTTAATAGTTATACTACAATCCTAAGAGTTAGGGTTTGCTATATCTAATACTTTTAACAAGATCCTATAATATAGCTATCTTAGAAAGCAACTTAACTCCAAAATATACCTTTTAGTGGCAAGTAGGAAGGGGTTCCTCTAGAATATTAGTTATAACTTTATCCTTATAAGTAGTGCTTACTAGATATAGGGCTAGAACTAGGTAAAGATTAGGGTTGGTAGCTAGAAGACTGGCATAGTAAACAGCTGCTAGTATTAACTATTTGTAGATCTTTTTAGAAGGGGGTGGAGTAGTAGTTAAAGAGGTAGGAGCTACTTTTATATTTAAAGCAGAGGCCTAGCTTAGTGCGTTATTCCTATTTAGAGGACCCTAGTAGGGCGTATCCTAGGGTCCTAGTGTTAATATCTATAGTGTTAGGGTGCTTAGGCTGGGATAATAACTTAGTAGATATTTATAGAGTTGTTATATTATATTAAGAAGCGGGCTTTAGTGTTAGGCGTAGTATATTATTATACCGTTTATTAATAATGTTTATATAGGCGTTAAGGGCTCCTAGTAGGTCTACACTAATTAGGGAGGTTTTTAGTTTAGTACTTAAAGATTTAATAAGGCTGTTAATTAGTGCGGAGTTATTCTAGCCTATTTCTTTTATATAACAATTAAATTTGGAGAAGTATACTAGGAAGCTTTTCTTTTCTTAAGTTATATAGTTTATCTTCCTTTAAGCGGTAGCTTGGCGGTTTAGGTTACTATATATAGCTTTAAGAAGTATAACTAGGCTTTATACTGAGTTTGGCTAAAGAGGTTTAATAAAGTTAGCTATATCTCCTCTTAGTTAACTTAGGGCGTAGTAGAGTTAGTTAGCTTTAGTTAGGTAACAGTTAGCATTACTAGTTAGCTTATTCTTAAGCCGGCTTAAGAATAACTAAAGCTCTTATTATTTACTAGTAAATACTAGATGGTCTAGTAGTTTTTTAGATTGTTATAACGCAGTAGTTAGTTCTACTAGTGGGATAATTATTACTGGTTTAGGGCTTGCGTTCCGTATATTAACTTTTAGTAATAGCAATTGGTCTTAAGGGCTTAGCGTAAGCGTCTTAAGGATACAGATTTTTTCTTAAAAGGCCTTAATTATTTTCTAGTGCTGTGTTTCTTGTTTAGCTTACTATTAAGCTATAGCAGCTTAGTTTTATGCAAGGGCGTCTATAAAGGATTTTTATATATCTGCCAATTGTTCCTAGAGTGTAGATATAATATTAGCGGCCGTTATAGAGGCTTTAAGGTTATTCTGTATTTTAAATAGGGCGGGGCAGAGTATAGGTTTTTAAGATTTTAATATAATATAGTGTTATAGAATAAGTATAAGTGGTAATAATATATAGCAAAGTAGATATTATTAAGCTATATATATAAACTATATAATAAGATTAAACCGTTATATAAGGAGAGAAGGTAAGGAAACGGGAAGAAAGGGTATATACTATTAGTTTAGTTGCTTAGTTAATATATACACGGAGTAGAATAGGATTTAAGGAGCGGTCCTAGTAGAACTTAGTAGAATTTGGTAGACTTTGGCAGAATATAGTAGAATGCGGCAAATTGCTATTAGATTGCCGTAGATTGCTAGCAAATTGCCATCGGGTTGCCGTCTCGCGGTTAGTCTTTTCTTGCTGCGTCGGTGGAAATAGGTAGACGTGTGTAAGGTATTACGGAGGTATCCCATAACAAGTATTATTAAAGCGTCTCACTATAGGGTTCCTAATCTGGTTTTAGACTATAGTCTTAAACTTATCCTATAGTAAGGGACCTTTGTCTTTAATGTCTAGCCAGTAATAGACTAGTTAGGTAATTATCTTCTCTTTTATAAGACCTTTAATAGCCTAGCGCGTGCGTCGCTTACAGTTCTAGTTAGCGTTGTTAACCTTAAATTGGTTCTTAACTACGGCAATCCAGCAGTTAAAATACTATTAAGTAGTACCACTAATGTTAGGTAGTGACTTCTTAACTAGGGCGTTAAGATTTGTTTAGCGTATATATTCGCTATATAACTTATACTCTTTACTAAAGAGGTAACGGGAGGGCTTTATTAAATTAATAATGCTCTATAAGTTGGCTATTTTCTTAGCCAGCTCATCTAGCTCCTTTATATTAGTAGTATTTAGTAAGATGCTAGTAATCTTGCTAAGCTCCTATTAAGCCTAGGTATATAAGTTAAACTAGTCTCCAGCGTTAATAGGTAGCTAATTATTTTAAGGTTTAAAAGGTGGCTTAGATTCTGCTAGTATATTTCTAGTGGTTTTGTCTACACTAGATCCTAAGGCGTTTAGCGGTCGTATTATTAGCGTATTACCATTAGGTGTGGGCATTAGTTTTCTTTTTAAAGGCATTGTAGAAAAATTAAACCGGCTATCCTCCTAAGGGGATTGGTAAGGGTTTAAATATAAGGTAAGAATGTGGATAGGGAGCTCAATAATAGAACAATAGGGTATATTATATAGACAGATAAATCCTTAAGGGAAAAGGAGGAGTCTGTATATAAGGTAAGGAAGTGTTTTCCCTAGGTATATATAGCGTACGTGCCTTACAGGCAAGTCACCCCTAGGTTACCCCAGGGTCGTCTATACCTTACGGCTATATAACTATCTACTTAGGTTTTACCTAATACCTAATATAGCTATAAGCGCGTTAAGGCCTTTAATATAAAGTACTAAGGACTACTATACCCTTTACTAGTACCTATATAATAATAGGTAGATATTGCTATAGATTTTATTATTAACCTACTACCCTATAAATAATATGGCCGTACCTATAAAAACATCCTTATAATAATATGCCAACTTATAAAAGAGCGCTACTATATCCTAACTAAAGGCGTAGCCGTTAGTAATATTACTAACGCTTTTCTTTATAAAGTCTACTAATTATATAGGTTACCTAACTTAATTACCTCCAACTAAGGCATATAGTTTAACTCTAACGTATAGAAACAAATCTACTAACGCCTTAATATCTCCGTTAAGATATCTATATCCTTTTACTATAAAACTACTAGGCAACTAGAAAACGCTAATAATAGTATAAAAATATACCTATAATAGGTAGTTGCCTATAGTTAAGATAACTAGGTAGATTACCTTCTACTAGGTAAATTTATAGTAAATAATTATATATTAACCACTATAGGACTTACCCTATTCTTTATAAATAAGGGTTACTACCCCTAATCTAGTATAGAGCTACTAGAACCTGTTAATAAGAAACTACTATATAGAAAACGCTTTAAGATGCTACTTACCGACTAGCATATAGACCGTATAAAAAATTTACTTAACTACTATAAGGGAGAAATGGGTTAGGCTTAAGTAAAGTAGGCCTACTTTGCCAACTGTTATAAAACGCCACTACTAGAGATGCGTGTTGGCGACTAGGTATAGCTAAATATATATAATATCTCTATATAGAGTCTTATAAAGTTACTTAATTATAAAAACCTTAGCCCCTATTTAATTAAATAAGTTATTAATAGGGAAGCTATATATAAGCTAGAGTTTTTGCCTACCCTAGCCACCTACGGGATATAGCCTATATTCTACCTATAGCTACTATACCTTTATTAGCCTAACCCCTTACTAAAATAGATATAGCTTAAACCCCTACTAGTACTAATTTAAGATAAGAATAAAGATAAGAACTATAAGGAGTAGACCGTTAAATAAATTATTAACTTTAAATACTCTAGCAAAGGTAGAGGACGGCGGCTTTACTATAGAGCTATCTATATAGAATTTAATATAGATTAGCTAGAATAGTAACTATGAGAAGACTTTAAGAATGCAAAGGATCTAATTAGCAATTTTTATTATAGAAACCTATAGAAACCGGGCCTAAGTAGAGATTTTATGCCTAATCCCCTATAGGAACCCTGATAGAGTTAAACCGTTATATATTGCCATATAAGGGCAAGTTGCCATTAGATTGCCGTTAGATTACTATAGATTACTATTATATAACTAAAAGTTATTAAAATATCTAGGAACTTTAACCGCCGGTTAAAGTTGTCTAATTAGTTGGATTCTTAGGTGCTAAGCCTTATAATATAACGTTGTCCCAAGCCTTTAGCAATACCCCCCTTTTTTTTTTTTTTTCTCTATACCTTAAGTGTCCCTTTTATATATATATAGTAACCACAGCGTCGCTAAATCTCCGCCTCTATAGGAGGTGGGGTAGTGTTATAGAACCCTACCGTAAGGGCCTCTATAGGAGAGCCCTATGCTCTTGCGTATACCTCGCGTATAGCTTACGTTAGCTACGCGCAGGTATATCACCTTCTTACGCCCCCGACCCTTATAATTAATCGCGTAACGTCTTATAGACTCCTTAAATATATACACTCTATAGCTATTGCCTCCGTCCTATAATATATCCATATCTTAAAGCCCTTAGGTGTTAGTTTAGTTAGAATATTTATAATCTAGCTCGCGCGGCCGGTAAATTATTTAATTGTCTTCTTAATAGTAAGGTAAGTTTTGGGCTTATAGAACCGCCGGCAGGGAAGCCAAAGGTACTTACTAAGTTCCTTTATCCGCTTAAACGTGTTCTAGAAGGGCTCTTTATTAGCCTCCCTTGGTTTTATACAGTAGAAATAGTAATCTATTTAGTGCTAGCGGTTAAAGCTTATATAGTCCTAAACAAAATAAATTGTTCTACTGCTTAAGTCCTTATACTAGTAGTCCTCTATAATTAATTCGCTATATAGCCCAATATAAATTAACACCGCTAAGTATATAAGAAGCTCTTATATAGATATTGGTTTCTATAGCCTTACAGACTCCTTTAGCTAACACTCTAATAGAGTTAAATAAAGCTCTATATTATAATTTATATATTCCACCAGCCTCTCTAAAAGCTTATTTATAAAGAATAACTTAAATATAGCGTAAGGATCGCTCGCATTGACTTCTTCTGGTATATTTAGGCATCTATAGAGGTTGTTATTGCTAATTGGGAGAGGGTGGAACGTAGAAATTTGTTTAGGTTCTAAAGGCGCTTTTTTCTTTATTCCTTTTAGCAGCTTAGGATTTTTTTTATGTCCATTGTATTATACTATATACAATACTGCGTATGCAGCCTCTAGGCTATAGCGCTATAGTCCTATATACATGAATCCTTTCTAGGCAGCTTAATATGTACTAGTAACTATGTCCTAGTAGTTTATAAATCTCTAATAGAGATTTATAGCTCTCTAGTAGAAACTAGATTGCAGCAACTATTAGGTAATAAGAAAACAGTAGAAAATGATAGAAAATAGTAAAAACTATATAAAATCCTAACGCCTATCCCTGTCCTATTTGTAATTCATTTCTATTCTTTTACTCTTTACTATTTATCTACTAGGACCTTCTAGAGATCCTGCTGTTATTAGCTACTTTCTAGTAGCTATTCCTGTTTCATTTAGAATAGAAAAAGCACCTCTCTCCCCTTCTTTGTATAAAATAGCTTCTCTAAAGATAGAGTAGAGCCTAATTGCCTTTGCATTTCTTTTCTCTCTTTTCTATATAGGCTATAATCTAGTAGTAAATGCTTAGGAGTTTGTAGGGCACTATATTCTCTAAAGCATCTACCTTCCTTATCCTTCCCTATTTGCTTAGAGAAGGATTTAAAGTACCCTTTTCCTAGCTTTAGCTAAAAGAAGGCTAATTGTATTCTTTTAGGATATTTGTCCTTAGGGGCTTTAAAAGAAAAGGGATATTTTCCCTTATAGATTCTAGTATAGTGTTTTCCTTTGCTTTTATTTTGTTGCCAATTATTTTTCTACTATTCTAGTATTGTTTCTCTTGCTAGTCTCCCTAGATAGGCTAAAGAGATATAAGAAGATTGCATTTTTCTTCTAGAGAGGCCATTTTTAGCCAGTTTATCTGCTATTTTATTTCCATAGATTTCTAGGTGGCTAGGTACCCAATAGAAGTTAATAGAGATATTTTTGCTAGCTAGATAGGAACAGCTTTGCGTAATTTTAAAGACTAGTTCTTACCCTCCAGTAAGATAATTAAGTTGTATTCTTTTAATAGCCGCTTAGCTATTTATAAAGATATAAACCTGTTTCTCTTCTAGTCTCTATTGTTTTAGGTATTCTAACGCCCTATAGACTGCATAAAGCTCTGCGTCTATAATTTCCATATAGGGCCCTAGATTCCAATTCGTTGCATATTTAATCCTATTTCTCTCTCCTATTTTACATACAGCTGCTACACTAGATTTACCATCTTTAGAGCTATCTATATAGTATATATCTACTAGATCCCATTCTAGGGCTTCTTACAGATTTTCTACTAGTCTTAGATATTCTTATGCAGCTTCTTCCTTACTACCTCTAGAGATAGAAAAGAGAGCAGAAATAGGAGGAGACCACGGTTTTTGCCATTTTAGAGAGATTCTCTCTATTTTCCAATTATGAACTAGCTTCTAAACTCTAGAAACTAGGGATATTAGTTACGTTTTTGGTTACAGTAGGTACCTTATAGTAGAGTTTTTAGATCTAGAGCTAGAGCTAGAGCTAGAGCTAGCTGCTAGTTTGTCCTTGTCTTCATTACTCTCTTCTATATAAGCTTTTTTAATTACGTGGTTTTCCTTAAATTTTAGGATCCTTAATGCGTAGTTATTGCAAAGCTTTTTAAATCTAACCCTAGGAGGAGGAATAGAGGCTTCTATCTCTATAGCTTGGCTAGGAGATCCTCTAAACGCTCCTAAAACTAGTTTTAGGGCCTTATTTTATAAAGCCTGGTACTTAACTAGGAGGTAATCTCTAGATTTGCTTTTCTACCAGCATTGTATTTTATAGTCTGCTATAGAAGTAACACAAGCTATATAGAGCTGCCGTAGGGCTTATAGAGATAGACCTCTTTATATATTACCTAGTCTTCTAATTAAATAGAAGGCTGCCTTTACTTTAGAGATCCTTATTTCTACGTGTTATTTAAAGGTAAGCTTAGAGTCTAGAAATACCCCTAGCTACCTAACTAGGGGTTTAGGGGTTATTTCTATACCTTCTAGCTTTAGCCCTTCTCCTATAGTAGTCCATTTACTATAGAAGTATATAAGCTCTGTTTTGCTAATATCAAAGCTAATAGCGGCTTCCTTGGCTCTAAAGTTTAGTTCTTACGCTATTTCCTCTAGCTTCTTACAATTAGATTTAGCTAAGTTTAAAGTAAGTGTAATTGCAAAATCGTCTACATAGCTGAGGGGATAGGCTCCTTCTCTCTCTAGGCTGCAAATATTGTGTAGATATAGCATAAATAAAATAGGGGATATAGGCAAACCCTGTGGTATTCCTATTTCTATTTCTACTTTTTCTTGTATTTAACCGTTAAAGGAAAGCTGTAGCTTTCTATTGCTAAGGAAAGTAGCTACCCATTATATAAACGTTATAGGCAGTTTTAGTTCCTTGCAGATAATAGAAGCTAATTTGCAGAAACGTAGTCAAAAGCCCCTTTTACGTCTAGAAATAACATAGTAGCTATTCTTTATCTAGCTTTTTTCCTATTATTGTTAGATTGGATATTGTTTAGAAGTAGTAAAACTACGTCAATTGCGGACCGCTGTCTTCTTCCTCCTAGTTATAAGTCTTGAAGTAAGCTAGTAGTAGCTTAGGATATTAAGTTAGTGGGATAAAGTCCTTATTATTAGAAGCCTTGTTTCGTACCATAAATAATAATATTTAATTTATAAAGTTTGCTCTATTTATAAGAACCTTATAATAACAATATTAAAGTTCCTAGCAGAATTCCGACCGCCTATAAATAAGAGCCTCTAATTGGCCAAGCTTGGGCCACTACTTTATGGACGTAGTTATTGGTATAAGGGATAGGAATTAAATAAGCAACTTAATTATTGACCGAGTTTACGAGGTCTATACTTTCCGGTCCTAGATTTTAAGCTTTGCCAAGCCTGCTTCTAATTAGTTTAAAAAAAGTTACGCGTGGTAAGTTATAGTAGAATTTACATAACGAATATTAAAATATTATAATAAGTTATCTTACTAATATCGCGAATATTAACGCATATAATTATAGAGGACTCTATACGCATCTAATATATCTACTTTACAGCCTCTCGCGAGCTGTATTAGCGGGAAAGTAGTAATTATAAGCTCTATAGCTATATAGAGGCCTAAAGCTTTGTAAGAGCTCTACGGAATAAACTTTGGAGGGGCTGTATACGGAGCTCTATTAGTTAAAGCTCTGTATAAAGCTCCGTATAAAGTTCTATAAAGCTCTACTAAAAGCTCTACTAAAGGCTTTATAACACCTCTACCTATATATTATACTAGCTATATAGTAAAATAAAGCACGTAATGCGCAGGGGGGTCTAAGGGGGCCTCCTCCTTAAAGCTCTGCTTAAAGCCCTATACAAAGCTCTAAAGCTCTACTAATATATTGCACTAATATACTAAGAAGTCTTATAATCGTCTTTATAAACATCTCTATAAACACCTCTATAACGGCTCTATAATTGCTTATATAATTATCTGTATAAACGGCTTAATAAATATCTATATAATCGCCCGTATAAACGCCTATATAATTAATTAATTAAGCGTCCATATAATCAAAATGAAACGCCTATATAATTATTTAGACGCCCATATAAACATCTCTATAAGCGTCTCTATAAATATCTATAATTGCCTATACAATCATCTGTATAATTATCTCTATAAATATCTGTATAAATGCCTATACGAACGCCTACACGAACGCCTACACGAACGCCTACATAAACGCCTACACAAACGCCTACACAAACGCCTATATAAACGCCTACATAAACGCCTACACAAACGCCTACATAAACGCCTATACGAACGCCTATATAAATGCCTATACAAACGCCTGCACGAACGCCTATACAAAGCTCTACTTAAGGCTCCACATAAAGTCGTTTATAAGGCCTTTAAAAACAAGCCTAAATACAAGCTCTATTAAAGCTTTACTTAAAGCTCTATTAAAGCTCTATAAAGCTCTACGCAAACCTCCGTATAAAGCTCTATAAAAGCTCTACTAGAAGTAGTATGTCCAAGAGTCAGCGACGCTGTCAGCTTCGTCGCTAAGAGGCTAATAATGTAAGCAGCTAGCGAGCTGACTGAGTTGTAATAGTTAGTTCGCTATAAGACTGCAGCTAGCTAACAGCTCGCTGTCTTGGCGGTAAGATTTAGTAGTAAGTTAAAGCTTTTAGTAGGATATTTAGATAACCTAGTTAGTTTATTACACGCTATAATAAAAAACCTATGGGAATCTTTCGCTTAGCTATAGTAAATAAAGAATTTTCTCTAATATCTTTATTGCGCGCTATAAACCTATGCTAAAGCTTCCCATTTTATTACCTATATAAAATGCAATATATATTGCATTTTACGCCTTAGCTAAGCAGTAAAGCTTCTTCCTCTACTTCCTCCTCTACTTTTTTATTTAATTTATAATCTACGCGTTATTTAGCACTGCGTATAGTTTGTAGACTAACTACTTTCTCCCCTCTTCTAATTAACTATAATACCGAATTAGGCAATTAAGATAATTCCGTATTATAAGAGCCTCCTCTAGTAAATTAGGACTACGGCTGTATCTTTTCTATTAATTAAGATAATCTCTACCTAACAACATAATATTAAAAATGGTGGTTAATTAAAGGCCTTTTATTAAGCAGTTTGATTAACTATATTAACTCTAATGGAGGTTTAACTATACTTTAGTTAACGAGCTTAAATATTAATCTTACTGGCTATAAGCTAACTATAGAGGCAGAAAAGCTAGCTTAGTAAGATATATTTAACGGAACTTTATATTTAATTAAATCTAATATAGAAATAGAGCTTCTGGAGCCCTTATTAATGCCTTTTTTTTAACCTTGCTACTAATGTTACTACTAAATATTCTACCTTTTTAAACCTCTATGGGTGCACAGGACGAATTTAGCTATATTTAAATACTATATTAGGTAAATTAGGGTTAAATTTAATTGGGTAATGTTACTATTTATATATAGAGAGGTGCTGCCAAAAATCCGTAATGAAACTGTAGGGGATATTATTGCGATTACCTTGGGTTATCCTTAGGACAACCTCTGGACGCCCCTTAGTTGGTTACTAGTTACGTGCCAGAGGCATATGTCTATAGTATATAGTCTCTATAATTCTAGAGGCCTTACCTTCTTAAGGATTTATCTCTCTTACTAATCTATCCTATTCCATAATTATATCCTTATAGCCCTCTATCTACAAAGTCCCCTTATAGAAACACCATAAAGTCTATATTACTTTCCTAATTGGGACAGCTAGCTGACAGTGTAATAGTCAGCGTACGTTACCTTGTACTTAGTGGACAGCAAGCGGTCTAATTAACGCAGTTAGTTAGCTATAAAGGCTAAAGCTCGCAGCTAGCTAACTATTAGACACACTGACTAGAAGCTCTGCTAAAGCCTCTACTAAAGCCTCTATAAAAGCTCTGCCTATGCAATAATATAAAGCATATAGTACGTAGGGGGGGTCTAAAGGGGTCTCCCCCTTAAGCTTAAAGTTCTACTTAGAGTTCCACTTAAAGCTTAATATGGAGCTCTAAAGCTCTACTAATACGCAGTACTAATATACTAGGAAGGTTCTATAATTGGTCGTACAAACGCCCATATAATTAATTGCCATATAATTGTCTCTACAAATAGCTCTACGAACGGCTTTATAAATGTCTGCACGATAGCTTATACGAACGCCTATACAATTGTCTCTATAAACGTCTCTACAATTAATCGCCTATATTGTAAAGGCTTAGTCAAAAGAATAAGAATCTATTAGTAGCCAGTAAACGAGAATTCCAAGACGAGGACTAGAAGAAGGTCGAGGAAAGGACACGTCTATATATATGGCGCCAAGGCTCGGCTCGGCCGAGCCCCTGACTAGGGTCTATAACAGTGCCGTAACATATATAAACGTCTATGCGCCTACATATAGCTCTATCCCTTAACACGTCAACTTGGGCACCCGTGTTATCGATAAGAGCCTACCAATCAGATCAATAGAATTCAATGCCTGTGCTCAGGAATACAAAGCCTTTGATTTCATAGCAAATTGATATATAGGCTTATTTTTTGGAGTTGAGTTGCTCGATATGAGACCTCCAACAGTCGTCCTTCCTGCAGATACTGTATCTAAAATGAGTCCTTGAAGGACGCTGCCGCCTAGATATACACATTGTTCTGGTTCTGGTGTTCGCGCACGGGCCTTCTCCTCTGGGTGCCCTAACGTGTTAAGGGATAAAAGCTCTATATAAAGCTTTATATATAGCTCTACATAAAGCTCTACAAAAGCTTTATATATAGCTCTACATAAAGCTCTACAAAAGCTTTACTAAATGCTCTACTAAATGCTCTACTAAAGAGCTCTGCCTATATAGTAAATAGAGTATACAGCGCGCAGGGGGGGTCTAAGGGGGTCTCCCCCTTAAACTTAAAGCTCTAAAGCTCTACTAATACGCAGCACTAATATACTAGGAAGGCTCTATAAACGTCTATACGTCTATATATCTATATAAGGCTCTACTAAAGCTCTATATAAGGCTCTATTAAAGCTCCGTATAAGGCTCTATTAAAGCTCTATATAAGCCTTTACCTAAAGCCTACCTCCTACTGCAAAGCAGCCCCTATAGCGTAGCACGATAAAGGTATATATATATTACTTCTAAATTAAGCCTAACTTAAGTAAGGCGCCTTAGCTTTACTACTACTTCTAAAGGCTCTATAAGGGTATCTAGGGGGTCTCCTTTTAAAAAGCCTTATATATATATATACAGATATTAATTAAACTCTATATTACTTCTAAATTAAGCCTAACTTAAGTAGGGCGCCTTAGTCACTGTAATAGATCCTCTTAGTAAGATAATATTACTTAGTAATAACTAAGGCGTATTAGCCTTACTATTACTTTTAAATTAAGCAAAAGCTCTATAGAGGGGGGGTCTAAGGGGTCTCCCCTGGAAAACCTTATATCTATATATTAATATATTAATTAAACTCTATATATAAGGCTCTAAGTTAAAGCTTTTAAACTTGGGTTAAAGTTTATATAGGGTACCTAACGTTCCGCATGTTAAATGTAGCTCCAGAGTCTCTATATATACATAAGGTAGGTAGTAAGAGGCTAATAATAATGATCTATAATCTCCACTATAGACAGCGCCATTTAGTTGGTGATAGGTAATAGAAATAGGTAATGGAAATAAGTAGTGAGATATGCGATGGCAAGAAATAGGGTGGTAAGTTATAAGGTAGCGCAAGCTTTAGTACCAGTAGTCGGTTACAGGTAATGAATAGGTAATAGAAAATAGACAGTAAGACATACAATGGCAAGAAACAGGTTGTGAGTCATAAGGTGGTACCTAACAGTGACCTCAACGGTTAACGCAAAGCGACCTAACACAGCCGCTTCTAAGCCGTCGCCCATCGCCCTTAGTCTTAGGTAAGAAGGTAAGTGGGCAATTTTCAGATCAGTTTAATCGTTAGAGGACCTAATCAGTTTAAGAGAAGGTGCTTCAGAAAATGTACTGAGCCATAAACCAAGCCGCGTCAAAAGTTTTGCTGCTTCTAACATCCGTTTCCACAATGAGAAAATTTCGTCTATCTCAGCTCAAGGCTTGCAAGACAATAGCTTTTCAGGCACTTAACCAGCAATTGAAACCGGATCCGGAGCTTCCACATCCACGATCGGTGCTGCTCGTCCCGAGATGGAGGCAGGATTTGATGCTTCAGCATCGACAAGAGGTATATCCCTATCCACAATGGATAAGGCTTCTGAATTAATGTGCCCAACACCCCTTAGTGCCATTCTTTTAGCAATTGAAACGCTGTTGCCAACTGGTGAGGCTAGGACGACGGTTAGAAGGCCAACGGTCGGGAGAAGGTAAGCCGTTGGACGCATGGTGGAAATTGTGGGATGTAACTACCATTCATTAGTATTCTGACGAAGTGAAATGTTTTTACAAGTGGCATCACTTACCTTCGAGTTGGTTCTATCAATGATTTCTGTGGTTATTTAGCTTTTCGTGGATGCTACCTTACGAGCACCTTGAAGAGCAGTCGGTACTGCTCTTAAATCAGAAACAGCGTATATAAGCCGGGTAACACAGCATTTCTAACTACAGTAACTGCCCTGATACCGCGGTGGCTTGTTCAAGCTTGGCTGCATCCGGTCAGTGCGAGTCATCTTTCCTTTCACCATTAATTCCAGATCCTTCTGTGACTGTAAGCTTTCGGCATTCCTACAACATCTTAATCCTACCTAACTAAATCTTTTAAGCCGTCAAGCAAGCTAGGGAGGGACATCGATGAAATTGAATCCCGGCATGCTGGTCACCAGGCAGAGATAATATTGGAAGAGTTGGTAATATACAATTAGATTTTAGTCCTTTAGGATTGCTTCTAGACAAGGGCGCCGGTTACGACCGTAGACAAACGTTATGTGCAGATCTGCTAGTCTTGCTTCTCAGCGTCCAGCTTTCCGGGAGTTAAAGTAACAATACGGTTTCATAAATCATCATTGTCTGAGGACACATAATTCACCTTTAAGTTCTATTATTAGATTTCGAGAATACAGGGTTAATTGTAACGATTGTGTTGTTCGAGTATGCTGTATGACACATTAAAGTATTTGGGAATCGGCTTGGAGCCATCGATTTTGACGAAATATTGATGCTATTTTGGCGTGCATAGCCACAACCTAGGCCTAATTGAGGAGTCAGCTCCAAGGATCGTCAACCTCAATATTGACGAGTTCAATAAGGGGTTTGACGGCCGTTTGTAGTTAGATCCTGGTAACTAAGCACGATATTTTAACTTAACCTTTTCTTATAGTTAGGTGATATTATACAGAGTTATATTACTCTCTATAACTTTAAACCCGTAACTTTAATAGAAAACTTTATATTATAGAAACATAGAGTTTATTAAGGCGAATCTAATGGTATAAATAGTTATAGAATTATAAGAATTAAAAGTTCTATCGGTCGCATTCTATTTATCCACGATCAAAAGCTACATTCCACCTCTCCCTTTCTACCACCAACTTTCTACTACCGTAGATCTACTTTTACTGCGTACATCGCCCATACAAATTATATAGAATTAATTTTGACGTGGTAGATATTGCTGAGTACAGCTGTGCGTCGGCTCGTCAACTTCTAGCGTCAATCTTGTGCTAAAAGTCCCTAATAGGAATTTTTGCCAGGCTTACTAATACTTGAGTAAGCAATGGCTAGTATTAGACAAAAATCCGTAGAGTACGTTTTGGCTGCTCGAAGCCATTCGTCGCACATGTCCATTGTCGACTCTTTCGTGGGCATTAATGCGCATGCTAAGTGTAAAAATAGAGATTTGTACATCTAATTCAGTTGAAACTAGCGAGCACGGGGAGTGTCATCGTCCTTCTGTTCGTAGGGATCCTTATGCCCATGAATTTGAAAATAAGATTCCATAACAGCGTAATAAGGGGAGTCTGGTGGACAAAAAGCAAAAAGCTCCAGCGTATTGGTGACTTCACGATAGTCGTCAAATTTGTGGCATGCGTTTTGTTCAGGTTGCATGGACCAAGCCAAAAGCTTATTCCAGTCGCGGCAAAGCCGGATTTGACCGTCTCCAATATGGTGTGTTTTTGCAGCTGGCATTGGGGTATCATCAGCTACGCACATTACGTCTTGCCGTAGTCCATCCAAACAGTGGAAAAGATGATCGTAAGAAATCAACTGCTTTTGGTTTCGCTGGTTTGCAACGATAGCTCGTCGAAGCAGTTTCTGACATGTCGTGAGAAAGCAGCTAAGATACCAGCGGAATGGAGAATACGCACCAGACAATGTAAATCGTGGAGTCCTTTGACATAGTAGACACTTCGTTCAGTGTCCCATGGAAACCGAGTTGATTCTGTGAGACCATGTTCCTTCACATAATCATTTGATAGAGCGATTGCCACTGGGTTGGTGTTGATCTCGTCCCATGCCTTATCTGACACGCTTTGGTTGATTTGTGGGTTCCAGTACTTAGTATATGATTGATATGGAATGAGAGTATCAAATTTTAGATGGCCTATCAAGTAGTTAGCTAGATAATAGGCCTTTAGGCCACGGAACAAATACTATATAAGCTCTGACCCGATTCTTTCAGACCGGGTTTGTTGATATCCCCAACAAACAGAAAAACATTAATCGCTAGAGATATGAACAGCAAAATTGAGACTGCAAGGATATTTCGATATTCCACAAACCAACCACGATATCGTCTCAGATGCGTTGGCCGAAACTTGTCAGACGAGGTATCGTAACTATCAACAAGCAGATACCGGTGGTTGTATTCTTTAGTCATGGTAAGTAGCGCAGTAAACCGATAAACCGTAGAAAATATATTGGCTGTCGCGATTATTCAAGTTCTATGCCGGAGTGAAGGATAAGGGAAGTAAGTGATATTATATTATAAACATTCCAAAGTAATTGTCACTCTCCTGAGCGACGGGTTCAGTTGCATGCCCTGCCGAAAATCACCCGCTCGTTGGGACATGGGTGTTCCTAGAAGTTAGCTAAAGAAGGATTTCAATTGTGCGTTGAAAAAATTGCGCAGAGACTAGCGCACTCTCGCTGCGGGCCGCCTTAACTAGGAAGGTAAGAAACCATCCAGGCTGGCGGATACCGCAAGACCGAGTGGCCCTCCTGGAAAATTAATTAAGGCCCCCTGCTAATTGGCTAGGAGAACCAGGGGTCCCAATGCCCACCCAGCCCATTCAGCTCCTTCGTAATTTGAGTTTGTTGGTCCCCAACTATGGAAAAAGTGACCTGCATGCTTTTTAATTCTGAATATGCAGGAGCACACGGCTAGCACAGGTAGCAGCAAGCTAACGGCCGGACCGACCCCAAAAGCCGGATGACGACTCCAGATTGATGCGGCTAATTAGTAATTTTGTGCTTCCGACGTAAATTTTTAAATCGCTGAGGCTGTCAATTGGAAAGTAGACACCGTGAGCACCTCGCAAAGCCGCGACCGTCATGTCGTTCGACAATGGACTTGTAAATGATAGTAAGCCGCTACAATACGTTGTCAAACAAGCAAAGACAAAGGAAGAGATGAGCGGGATTATGGACGTCATCTGGAAAGCGAATTACGACCCATACGACCCCGTCACTCAACTATTCTTCCCTATCCTCGGCCCAACGACTGCAGACCGCGAATCTGCAATTACAGAATCAAAAGAGCGTTTTTGGAACAGTCATCTTTCAGACCCCTCCAGCCACTGGTTCTATGTCGAGGACCTTATTACAGGCAGGCCTGTAGGCTGCGCCCAGTGGCAACTCTTTAAGACAAACCCTTTTCGCGACGGATCACCGAAGTTAGAAGCGCCTTGGTGGCCAGAGAAAGAGCACAGGGAATTCTGCGAGTTAATATTAAACCAAATATTCAAGGCAAGAGGCAGTTGGATGCGCCGACCACATCTTGGTATGAAACCTTCGTTTGTGTGGGGTAGATTAATCCTAACAGGCTTTTCAGCTCTTAATTGGATGGCGGTTCTTCCAGGTCATCGGCGTCGTGGAGTGGGTAGAATGCTGATGAAATGGGGCGTCGAGACAGCTGATAAGCTAGAAATTGAGTCCTGGATGGAAGGTTCATCACTAGGAAAGATTCTATATGAAAAGTGTGGTTATCGAGTTCTCTTTAAACTTACATATGATATAACTAAGCAGGAAATGACGGATCAATGGAGGAAGATAACTCATGAACTTACACCGCCGTCTTTCTACCTCATGTGGAGGCCGGCGAATGGTGCATGGGAAGATGCAAGAATGCCTTGGGAACTAGGATCTAGCATATCGTAAGCATAACTGCGTTGCCTAGAAATTTAATAAGTTTTTTTCTAAGCAATAGAGAAGTGATAGGAAAGTAAAAGGATGGGTAAAGAAAGCGTGCAGGGACTAGACGTAAACCTTTAAAATAAATAGTACAAAAATACTTTTACTTGTCACCGTGTGTTTACTATTTCACTTCAGTAAGAACCTACTAATCCACTTTGATTTTTCTTATCTATCGTCCTCTACTTTATAAGGAATTAACTTCTAGTTGTGTTAGCGACTCAGTCAATCCAGGCACGAGCACAGCAAAAAGGATACATGCAAGTCTGTACAATTGGATTGTCTATTAACAAAGATCCAAAGCTAGAGAAAGGAAAGGAGAAGAATAGCAACGCCGCTCGAAGTAGGGTTTTTATACGGTTCCCTAGTCACGTAAGAGTCACGTAAGCCATGCGTCTACTATAACGTCAACTATAACTATAACTGGCTGCCATTTTCTGCCTGTGCCGTAACAAGTTGTAGTCGCTGCTAGTATGCCTTAAGCTCTAGCTAATTATTAACTTCTCTATTTCTCGAAGACTTTTATATCTAGTTTTACCGGCTATAAGTGCTATTTTAGTTAGGACATTAATTTAAGTCTATATTTTCCTACTACCTATAAGGGCGCGAAGAGGCTTTAGGGAAGATTTGAAGGAATGATATAAATTCTATCTAAATCTAAGGGTATATAGCTCTTGAAGAGAACAAGACGTTGCGTAAAGAAGAGAAAGGAATATAGGAAACTTATAACTAAATATTTGGGGTCTTAGTAGCAGATATATGGGTATAAGCCCACGCGGATTTTAATAAGTTTCAACTAAATTCCATTATATTGGTGGAATTTGGTGGAATTTAATTAAGTTAGCGGAACTTAGTAGAAAATAGTAGATTACGGCGGATAATTGCGGATAGTTATAGATAGTTGTAGATAGTTATAAATAGTTTATAAATAGTTTTATACAGTTATCTGTTAAGTATTTCACCGAGACATTCCTACTATAACTGGGCTAGTCCTATTATAGTATCCCTCCTTTTTAGCTAAAGGTCTAAAACAATTTAATTTAGTTAAGAATTTATAACTTATCGCGTTATAATGTAACAGAACCTTGTAGTAGGAACTACGGTGGGCCTTATTATTAGGCTGGGTATATAGGTAAGAACAGTTTCAATAACATAATAATAACTAGTGGAGTGGTTGCCTAACAGATTAACTCTAATTATATTTTAAGATTTACTACAAAGAGAGAACTATCTAGGTAGGGACTATGGTCTATTAAATACACAACTATACGCCTAAGAAATCCCTTCGCTCTATAAGGTATATATGCTCTATCTACTCTGTTATAGATTATATAGATTATATTATATAACCTTAGCTACCATTTCTTGTTATATAGTTCCACCAGATCCATTCTGGACTATGCCTATATTAACCAACTAGCTTCCTCTGACTCTTCTCTAAGTAGTTATAATATTATACTTAAGCTGTCTGTAATACTATCTCCCTTCTTGTAAGGGCGCGAAGAGGCTTTAGGGAAGATTCAAAGGAATAATATAAATTCTATCTAAATCTAAGGGTATATAGCTTTTCAAGAGAACAAGACATTATGTAAAGAAGAGAAGGGAATAACCAGAGAATCTTGTAATTAAATAGTTAGGGGTCTTGGTCAATGCGTACGCACGTATACATGTGGACAGACTTTGGTAGAATTTAATTAATCTGGCAGAACTTGGCAGAAGTTAATTAAGCTGGCAGAATTCAGCAGAATTCGGTTAAAGCGTCAAGTTTATCTTGTTAAGTGTTTTACTAAGATATTCCTACTGTAACTAGGCTAGTCCTATTACAGTACCCCCCCTTTGGCCGAAGGTTCAAAATAATTCAATTTAGTTAAGAATTTATAATTTTTTTTTTATCACGTGTCGTATTTTTGCGTTAGGTAGCAGTCTTGGCAAGGCAGATCTAACCAATTAGACAACTTTAACCGCCGGTTAAAGTTCCTTAACATCTTGTATGTTACATAATCACGTCACAAACGTCGTGACTTATTTCGAATTCTTTTCAAATTTGAGTTTCGTGTATTCATATCAGGTGGTAGTTGTTTGCCTTTATATCATATCCATCTAGCCAGAGTAGGCCACAAAGGATGGTCCTTATGGAATTCTTTTACTAGGGAAGGCGCGTCGGCCTTAATCTGATTATAGGTTTTTTAGGTTTATGTTTTATATCCTTCCCACTTAATAAGAAGTTTAAATTATTTGGATTATGGTTTCCATTATATATCGTTAATTAAGTCAATAAAGTAAGAACCATTACCATTATCAATAATTATAGGAGGTGGCAGTGGTACTTTATAAGTTATAGGATTATCTTTTAAAGGTTGCAACAAGCTTATATAAAATGTTGGGTGTATTTTTATCTTAGTTAGCAGTTTAAGCTTATAGGTATATAGGCTTAGTTTCTTCTTAATTTAGTACAGCCCTGCAAACTTTCAATCGAGTTTCTTTAAGGGCTGTTGAGTCTGTATATTTTATATATTTAGGTAAGCCATGTCACCTTCCTTAAAGTCCTATATAGGAGCTCGTCCTTTATTTACATGCCATTCCTATACCGTTTAAGCGTATATTAATTCACTTTATAACAGTTCCGTTAACTGCTTTATTTAATTAGCGAAGTTATACGTGTTAATTAACTGGATCTATTTAATTGTGGGTCCTGTCGTGTTAATTTCAGGTTGTGGTTTAAATCCAAGTTAAGGGTTTTGTCCATAGGTTGCGTAGAACGGCGTTACGCCTGTTAATACGTTTATTATATTATTTACAGTAAACTCAGCTAAAGGCAGCTATTTTTCCCAGTCGTCTTATAGGTAGGAGTAGTATATTTATAGGTATTATTCCATAATTGCGTTCGCAATTTTGGTTTGACTATCTATCTCCAGATAAAACGCAGTCAAGAGTCGTGTTTAAATACTTAATTGTTTATATAGAGCTTACTAGAAGTCTGAAACAAACTGGCTTCTATAGTCAGATATTATTAAGTTAGGAAGTCTGTATAGCTTAAAGACATACTTAATAAAACATTCAGCTACTAATATCGCATTAATCGAGTCCATGGGAATCATATATCGCATTTTTATAAGGCGGTTAATAACTACCATAATATTCGTAAACCCATTACTGCTAGGCAAGTCGACTATAAAGTTAATTAAGATGTCGCGCCATCTTTGCATTGGAATTGGTAGTGGTTAAAGTACTCCTTACTTCTTTATATAAGAGGTCTTTCCATACACGCATATCCTACATGCTTAAACGTATTTTCGTATATAGTCGTGCATTATAGACTAGTAGTATGCTTATTAAATAATCTTATAGGTCTTTATATAGCCAGGATGCCCTACTATAGGGGAGTTATATACAAAATTAGGTATCTTAAATCGTAAAGGTTTGGAATTCGGAACTACCATCTTCTGTTAATAGTACAATTAATCGTTTTAAATTTCGCATTCAGCGAGTGTAATGTTCTTATGCTGTCATTTTCCTATTTAAATTGCTTTTATTACATCTATTATCTATATATCATTCTTATATTTGTATTCCATTAGCTCATTAATTTCTATTTTCTATTTATTAACTTCTGATTCATTTCTATTAAGTTCCGCATCTAGGAACATAGGACGTAGCTTTTTAAAACATTTAGGGGGTAGTAAGATCTATAATTAATTTATAATCCGTTTGTCTAAAGCGTTTGTAGGTAGGTCCTATAATTATTATATTAATACGTTAGGCTTCTAATTAAGTTTACCTAGTTAGTACGTAATCTTAAAGTCAAATTTACCTAGTTAGTACGTAATCTTAAAGTCAAATTATAAGAAGTATTTGGCCTAACGAATTTGGCGCTGCGTTAATTGTTTTATAGTTATAAAGTACTATAGGTTTTTATGGTCCGTTAATACGCGTATTAGGAACAACAATCCTTTAAGCTTAGGACGCCATTGTTTAAAGCATCTAATAATTGCAAGCAGTTCCTTATTATATATCTTATAGTTTAATTTAGTAGGGGCGAGTTTCTAAGAGAGAAAGGCTACTGGACGTAGCTCGCCGTTCTTATTATATTGCAATAACACTCCTCCTAGTGCATAATTAGACAAATCTGTTTTGACAATGCATTTAAGGTTAGGGTTAAAGTGGGTGAGAATTGGAGTAGTTATAAAATGATACTTCAGGTCGTTAAAAGCTTGTTCGCATTTAGTGGTCTATTTAAATTTCATATTCTTTCTTGTTAGGTTTACCAATGGCTGGGCAATTTCTAAGAAGTGGTTAATAAATTAATAATAGAAGTTTGCGAATCCTAGAAATCCTTAAATATCTTATATATTGCTAGGGCTTCCCTAGTTTATAATTGCGGCGACTTTCTTAGGGTCCATTTTGATTCTATTATGGGATATAATTAAGCCTAAGTATATAACCTTGGATGCGTGGAACTTACATTTCTTAATATTGTATTATAAGCCTATATCTTATAGGCGTTTAAGAACCATTCTAATATGTTTCTAATATTTAGAAAGTAAGGATAAGTAGATTAAGATATTATTAATATATATAGTAATGAATACATTAAGGAATTCATAAAGCGTATTGTTAATATATTGCTAAAACATACCGGGACTATTTTTTACGCCGAATGGCATTACTAGGTATTTAAAGAGTCCCTATTATGTATAAAAAGCTATATACTTCTCATCTCCTTTATATATATAGATTTTATTAAAGGTAGCGACTATGTTAAGCTTTGTAAAGTACCGTGCCTTTGCTAAATAGTTAAGCGTTTCTTAAATTAGGGGAATTGGATATTAGTTTTAAATTGTAATTACGTTTAGAGCTTAATAATTAATATAAAATCTTAAGCCTCCTTCTAGCTTTTTAATGAATAGTATGGGTAAGGTAAATAGAGATTAACTAGGGCGAATAAATCCTTTTTCTAGATGCTTATTGAGGTATTATTGCATTATAAGCAGTTCTTCTTATAACATACTATATAGTGGACCAAACTTTAGTGTTATACTAGGCTTAAGTTCTATCTTAAAATCATGCTTATCTTAGTGCGGGGCTAGTTAGTCTATAAATTGTTTTTTAAACTTGTTAATTAGATTATGGTACTCTTTAGGTATAAGAGGTTAAGAATTAATATACTGTTTTGGTTCTAGTGCTTTCTTAATATCTTCTATGGTTACAGCAAAGATTTTATAATCTTGTCTTTTTGCTAATAAGATAAAGGGTGCGGCCTATATCATATAAATTTTAAGAGATTTTGACGTAACATCTTTATATTCTTTACTGCAATCGGCAGTTATAGCTTTATTATATTAGTTTAAGGTTTATAGCAAGGGTAATTTATATTGTTTTGAATTTAAATAGTTATATATATGTTTGTAAGGCAAATAGGTTTTTAAGTAATAACTTTAGCAGTAGGTTATATGGAACTTTAGTATTTCTTTAACCTAGCTAATTAAAGGGTTATATTGTTTTAGCTATCTATATCTAAGTATTATCTTATATTACTTTAGGGGTATTATAAATAGGGAAACGTATTTAAGGTGTTTACCCATCCACATTTTTATAAGAGCGTAGTATGTTAATTTAATATATATTAAGGGTTTGCCATTAAAGCCTTATAGGCCTTAGGGCTTATTAAGTTTCTTTAAATTTAGGCGTTAGGTTTTTACGTAGTTTATATTAATAAAGCCTATACTAGTAGCTCCGCTGTCTATAAGGATTTATACCTCCTTCCATTTTTTAAGTATTTAAATTTCGCCAAGTACATTAAGGGAGTTGTGTTATATATTAGCGCTAGAAGAGCCTAGACACTTATGCTCTTCCACTTCTTGTCCTAAGGCGCGACTTGGCCCTAGGACAATTTGTTTTCCAAGTTAGCTAAGGGTAAGATGCTTTGTGACGACTGGGTATAATTTATAGAACAAGTATAAGTTAAGGAGTGAGTACGGCTTGAAGAACGAGTGCGATTTAAGGAGCGGGTACGATTTAAAGACTAGGAGGAACTACGGCGGACTTTTTTAAAAGGGTGAGTTTGGCAATTCCTTTGGATATGTCCTTTTCTACTACATCCAAAGCATTCTCTATTTGCGGCTTGAGTTCTTTGTTTATTGGTTCCTAAGGGTGTATAGGATCAAGTGGCATTGAGGTCCATAGGGTTGTGCGTAGGTTTTAGAGAAGGGTCGCGCTTTAGGGTATATGTTAGTTTCATAGAACTTTAAACACAAGGTGTAGTTGGCTTTAAAGAATAAGTCTGTTTGTTGTATTAAAGGTCCTTATTAATTTATTAACACATTATAGCAAATTTAAAGTAGGTCCTTTGGCAGTTCCCTACCTACTAACTATACTCTGATTTTATCTAAAATAGCTTGTTAAAGAGCAGCAACTCTAGCAGCTTTATTCCAATCTAGTTCGCCAATAAGGCCTAAAAATTCCGAAAAGAAGCTTGTAAAGTCTTGGTTTCGTTATTATAGGTTTTTAAGTTTAGTAACAGCGGTATATTCGCGGCTGGCGTTATTGTATATTTATTCTAGTAGAGAGATAAAGGTTTTAAAATTAATAAAGGTGCTGTTATGGAAGAATAGGTCTATAGTTTGTGCAGCATCTTTGCTTAAACGAGATATTCTATAGCTAACCTTACTAGCTTCAGTAGGGTATTAGTTATAGTTTATTAAAAGTTTAAGATAGAGCTTGGTTACAAAGGGATATAGGTTATTTTAATTTCTATTAAATATTAGAGGGTTAGGAAGCTTTTCTAATTTTGCGGTAGGTACTAGGTTTATTATAGGTACGGGTTGAGCTACCATTACTAATTTAGGGTTTGTATTTAACGGGCTAGGTTTGGATACAGTTATATTAATTTTGTTTACAGGCAGTATTGGGGTCTCTAACGTAAATGCTTGGACGTTATAGAGTTCTTTGCGGAGTGCTTCCATTAATTGCTAATACTGGGCTTCTAGTGCAGCCTACTGCTAAGCTAAGGCATCTATAAAGGACTATTGCATTATGGTTAACTGTTCCCTAACTAGGGATATGATACTTATGGTTATTAAAGAGGATTTGGGTTTATTTGCTATTTTAATAGTAGTTGTTTTTAATATAACGTAATGTAAGGGCGCGAAGAGGCTTTGGGGAAGATTTAAAGGAACAATATAAATTCTATCTAAATCTAAGGGTATATAGCTTTTTAAGAGAACAAGATATTGCGTAAAGAAGAGAAGGGAATAACCAGAGAATCTTGTAATTAAATAGTCAGGGGTCTTGGTTGATGCGTGCGCATGTGCGCATGTGGACGGACTTCAGTAGAATTTGATTAATCTGGTAGAACTTGGCAGAAGTCGATTAAGCTAGCAGAATTCGGCAGAATTCGGTCAAAGCGTTAAGTTTATCTTGTCAAGTGTTTTACCGAGACATTCCTACTATAACTAGGCTAGTCCCGTTACACTTCTCTTTATCTTTGTCCTTAAAGATTCCTAATATCTCCAAGTTATTTACTAGAGGTGTAATGTTTGTTTAATTAGTCTGGTTAATATTCTTACTTATTATACCTAAAGTATCTTCTTCTTCTTCTATAGCTCACTGGTCTTATACCGTTGCTACAATCTTATCTTTAGGTGAGATAATACCGTCTCTATATTCTCGCTATATAAAAGAGGGGTTAGTTTATATTATGCTAGCAAGCCCTTTATTTTAACAACTGTTCTTTTATTTAGAGTGTACTAAAGTAAATGTTTAATTGTCCTGTGATGTTTACTCTATCTTTAATACTAAGTATGCGTGTTCTATGACTTTTAATAGTCTTTAGGTTCCCTAAGTATCTTATTATAGGGTCTTGTATTTAATCTACTACTAAGAAACTTAACGGTAAACTAGCCTCTATACTACTTAAGGTTTAATATATCTTTAAAGAGTCTATATATATCCTTAAAGCTTAACGTCTAGCTTATACTTGTCTTTAACGCCTTAAATATATATATAAGAAGGTTCGTTTTAAGAAGTGGAAGCTAGTTTAATAGGGTTTATCTAAGCTAGATAATAAAAGAACTGGCTTTCCTCCTATAAGGGAAATAACTCTAAGTAGCTTAGCAATTGCTCCTTTTAGGTCCCCCTTAGGTGACTTATTTTTTAGTAATTCTTTCTTGTTAATATTGCCTGACCTACTTTCTTTTAATACTCCTATACCTTTCCTATAGCGTTCTTTAGGTTGCTTAGTAGTTCCTAGGTAGTCTTACTATAGCCTATCTACTTTACTTTATACTATGTTTTGTTATCTATGTCCTTATAACCGATAATCTTTAAAACTTGCTATTTGTCTTCTTTTTGTCCTTTATATATGTCTGCCTTATAAACTGGTGGCTTAATATCTCTGTGTACTGGTTCTAGCATCGCGATATATTATATAGGGTAGATCTTTATTTTAGCTAGTAGGTTTAACTTATATATAACTAATAAAATTCTTTATTTAACTTTAAAAGGTCCTAGTCTAATATAGTCTAACTTTTTGCTTAGTTGTTAACTCTTGAAATTTTTGTATAGTAGCTATACTTTATCTCTCTCCTTTAGATCTGGTCCCTTAGATCTCTTAGTATTATAGTACTTTTTTATCCTTTATTGTACTAACTTGGCTGTTTCTATAAGGTCTGCATAAAGGTTTATTAACGTCTCCATTCTTTGCTTAGCTGTGCTACTTGTTTTCTTTGCTTAATATGGCAATAATGACGTTCTTAGCTTGTATCTATAATTCGCCTTAAATGGTAATATCCCCATTCCTTTTTATAGTGTTGTATTGTATGCAAACTGTGTAACTAGTAATAATAATACCCAATTATTTTATGCGTGATTAATATAATACCTTAGATACTGTTCTAGTGTCTAATTTAGTCTTTCTGTTTATCCATCTGTCTATAGATAATACACTATAGAGGTTACTGCGCGAACTCCCTATTTTACTAGAAATACTTCCTAAAACGCTGCTATAAACCTTAGATCTCTATCTAATATAACTTTATTTAGTGCTTTGTGTCTTATAAATACTTCCTTTATATAGATTTTAGCGACGTCCTCTACTAATATCTCTTTAGTGCATACTATGAAGTATCCTTACTTTATTAGCTTGTCCACTATTACTAAAATTACGTTATAATCTTGTCCTATAATAGGATCTTTTAACTTTAGTAACTTAATAATAAAGTTCTATAATATAACTTCCTATAGTCTTCCTAATGTCTTAATAGGTTATAGCCCTCTATACGGCTTATACCTTATTAGTTTGTTTCTTTAGTAATCTAGATATTTCTTTATAACTTATCTTACTAATCCCTAAATTCCTTAAATAATGTACTCCTTTTAAAGTCTTAACACTAGTCCTATAGACCTGTTGTATTCTTATATTATCCCCTTATAGAATTCCTTAATAAACTCTTCTATAATAAACTTAGGTATATATGTTGCTTCTCTATTTTTATATTGCTCTAAGTTTAGATTCTTTGCCTATGCTTTTTAGATCTTCTATATCTAATTACTCTCTGGTAACTTATAGATTTAACTTTCTTTAGTTGCTATAATCCTTAGATAATTATACCTAATTAACCTATCTTAATCCTTTTATAATAAAGCTCCTAATAGCTTTTTGTTACTTTATAGTTTGGCTTTTCTACTTAGAGCGTCTGCTCATATATTATCTATACCCTTAGTATACTAAATTTTGAAATGGTATTCTATAAGTATTTCCGCCTATCTAACCTGTTTTTGGTTAAGTTCCTTTATTATTAGGAATCCTATAAGGTTCTTATAGTCCGTTTTAACTATAAATGGTTTCTCTATGCTTTGTAAAAACGCTCTCTATTTTTTAAGTGCTGTAACTATACCTAATAACTCCTTATTATAGATATTGTAGTTTAGCTCTAGTGGTGTTATCTTCTAATTATAGTATATTATTGGATGCTATGCGTCCTAGTGCTTCTATAGTAAATATACTCCTAGTGTAAAGTCTAATATATCTATCTTAACAACCGTTTCTAACTTTAGTTAATAGATCTTAAGGATTGGCTCTTAGGTGAATAACTCTTTAAGTTTCTAGAATAGCTCCTTCTACTTGCTATTCTAAACCTATGGTTTCTTCTTTTTTGTTAACCTTATAAATGGCTTAATGCTTTTTAACCACTATGCTATAAACCTCCTATAGTAGTTATAAAACCCTAAGAATAATCTTAACTGTATAATGTTTTCTGGTTCTTGCTAACTTACTATAGCTTTGACTTTCTTTAAGTCTATGCTGATTTTCCCTAGTTTAATAATAAATCCTATAAAATTAGTTTTCCTTATAAAGAACTTATATTTTTTAATTGCTACTAGTATCTTTTTTTTCTGTAGTCTCTTTAATACCTACTTAATATGTTCTCTATGTTCTTCCTTACTTTTTAAGTAGATAATGATGTTGTTAAGATATACTATAATAAACTTATCTAGGTGTTCTCCTAATACACTATTAATTTGCTTCTAGAATATTACTAGTGTGTTTATAAGCCTAAATTATATAACTAATGGCTTATATAGTCCTTTCTTTGACCTAAAGGCTGCCTTCTATTTATCGCCTTCCTTAATTTTAATTTAATAGTACGCCCACCTTAGATCTATCTTTATAAAGATTTTTGTGTTACCTATCCTGTCTTAAATCTTGCTAATTAAGGGTAAAGGATATCTATCCTTTCTAGTAATACTGTTTAACTATCTATAGTCTATGCACATCCTAAGTTTTCTGTTTTTCTTTAGGATGAATAATACTGGATATCCTACTAATAACTGTAATGGTCTAATATATCCCTTTTGTAAGTTTTCCTGGATAAACTCCTTAAGTGCTACTAACTTGGTTTTAGTAAGCTTATAGATTAGAAAAAACCTTAAACTTATTCCCTTTTTTAATTATATTTTATAGTCCTATACTATATGTTCTAATAGCTGTTTGCTTTCTAGTGACTAACTTTTTACTATATTTATGGTATCTCTTTAGTATATAACTTAAGCTTCGCTTAGTTTTTTTATACGTTGCTCTAACCTAGTACTATACTAACTTAGTTTACTATTATATCTTACATTATTAAGTATCTCTAATATTAACCTAACCTATAACCTAATTAATCTTTGGATTGTACTTCTATAACTAAGGCATTTCTAATATCGCCTTATCCTGTCCTAATAGTAGGATATTAAAAGACATTCTAACTGGTCTCCCTTTAATAGTTAACTAAATAGGTCCTATTTTAAGATTAATAATACCTCCTCTATAGGCTATCTGATCTCCTAAAATTGTTATAAGTAGATATAGGTATTCCTTCTATTTATATAATAACCCTATCCTTTTTACTGCTTTTGGTAATATATAGTTCCTTATTACTCTACTATCTATTAATACTTTAAACTGCTGATCTTGCTACTTGACTTATAAGTTTAGGTATTGTTCTTATATTCCTTTAAGGATTTAAGGCTCTAATACTGGTTCCCTTTAGTTTTATACACCTCCCCTTTTCCTAACTGTTGGCTGCTAGATTCTATTTATACTTAGTCTATCCTTAGCTAATACTTAGTTTATTTCTTTTCCTTTATATGCTATAGATAAGTATTCTTTAGGCACTCCCACCATTATTATCCCTTTAGGTATTCTTCCGTAAGGAATCTTCCTGGTTAAAGTATTAAGTCCCCTTAACTTTATACTTCTACTGGGTGCCATTTATATATATACTTAGCGTTTTTAAACCGCTTTTTTTCTAGTGCCTAATATATTTTTACTAGGTACTTCTGGTTCTTGTCTTTTAGTGCTCTATATATATTATAGGTGTTATCCACACAAGCTATTTATAATAGTGTATAATACGCTAAGTAACTTAGGTCTACTCTTAGCTCGTCTTTACTCTTAAGTTTAAACCTCTATTTAGCCAATCTAATTGTTAGTTTTTCTTTTATGGGTACTAAGATTTGTTATTTACTTCTTTAGTCCCTAGATCCTTCTTTTAGGTTCCTTAATGTTATAACTAATACTCCTTTAATATAATTTATGCGCTTTTCCATAATAGGTTAGTCTTGGACTACTTTTTTGTCTAGCTATATATAGAAATCTACCTATTTGTTATTACTTCGTTGTCTATACTATTTTCTATATAGTTGGTTTAGTGTGTATAGTTTGTCTATAAGAAAGTACCTTATTATTGCTGCATTATAATATCCTTTAGTATGTCTTTCTTTAAACCTAGTTGGAATCCCTAGATCCTCTTTTTATTCTAGTTTATCTAACTACTTTACCCTAGGTGTCCCTGCACTTGGCCTATTAGTAATTCTTTATATAGGTGCTCTGTCCCTTATATAACCTAGTATAGCTGACCTCTTGTCTAGCTTTTGCTTTTGCTATATAATAATTCTTGTCCTAAACTTATCTATAGTTTTTTATTTTCTGTATCTTATAGCTAGATCCTTAAAGTCGTCTTGCTTCTTAATTATAGTATTAATTTTTTTATTTTTAGGCTAAATACTATTTTTACCTAGAACTGCGGTGGCCCTTATTTATTTCTTAAAATCTTAGTTACCTAATAATGTTCTTACTTATTCTCTAAACTCTTAGTTCTTAAACTTGCGTTTTATACTTATTTATTTATTACTAAATTGAGTCGCTGCTCTTTCCTATTGGTTTTTATCTATTATGGGTTTTTAAGCTATTTTTATTATACCTAGTAAGTCTAGAGCCTTTCTTATCTCTTTATAAGAATCTTAGACCTGTGGCCTTTTACCTTTATTAAGTAATAAGCTAGTACTAGCAGGTGTCTACTTACTTAGTTTCTTTTAAACGTTACTTCTTTTATCTTGTGAAGCAATGGAAATTATATTTAATGGTGTTATAATACCCGTTACTAAACCTTGTTTTATAATGGTTTTAGTTTCTACTTTTATTTTAACTTCTTTAAGGTTCGTATGCTCCTAATAAGCTACCTTTATTACCTTATTGTTGGTAAATGCTTTGCCTATATTAAACTTATTATCTTTAATATCTAATCTATAAGCTGGTTTATTAGTTCCTCTAAACTTAGATAATAATAGCTCCTATAGCTAATAGCTTGCGCCGTACTTAGCATCTTTATAAATTTAGTATATATTGTTGTAATAATACGCAAAACTATTAATTGAATATTCTTTTATTTCTTATAGTGCACTATTGTCCCTCTATATATATATGTCTCCTGCTAGTTAGGTTTCCTTTACTACGTGGTTACTCTAACTACCTCTATAGTCTCTAGCGAAATGACCCTGTTTTTTATAACTTATATAAGCCCTATCTTTAAACTATTTTTCTTGTTGTGGAGTCCGCCTAAATGTCTTCTACTGCTAAGATTCTTAGTTTAGCCTCTATTTTTAGGTCCTTTAATTACTAGATCCTTAACCTTTAGGTTTCTATAGTTTCTTTTCCCATCTTTAGGTTTCTTTAGTACCGCTTAGGTCTATTAGCTCTGCGCTATTCTATAGTTTTTAACTCTATGTCTGTTATTGCGTACTCTGCGCCTTATATAATTATAGAACTTTGTCCTAACCCTTTTTAGCCTATTCCCTTTAATAGATCCTGTTATTAATCTTTATTAATTAGTCTATTAACTTTCTTAGAGTATCCGCATCTTCCATTAGGATAATTGCGTCCTAGACTTTAGCCTTAAGTCCCTATTTATACTATGCTATAAGCGCCCTGTTATTTTACTTAACCTATATAGCTAGTGTTTAAAACTGCGTTGTATACTTAATTACTAAAGTACGTTATACTAAGTTCTGAAGTTTCCGTTCCGCTGTTATAGTTGCTTTAAGGTCTCTAAATATTTGCGTTAACTGTTCTACAAATCCATTTTAACTTATAAACACATACTATATATCTAGGTTAGTAGTCGTTATACTATTTACTTATATCTCTGTAAGGTAAGGCTTAAACCACTCTAAGGCTCTTCCTAATAAGAATAGTCCTGCATATACTATCTAGTCCGTAGATATTACTAACTTTACTTCTTTCTATATAACCTTAAAATATATCTATATAAGAAACCCTTTAAGCTTTAACTTCTCTCCTAAGAACTGTTTAATTAAAGGTAACTTAACCTTTACTACTCTAATTCTATTAATGCGTTCTTTAAGTAGCCTACTATTATCCTATAAGTGATTAACTATTTTCTATAACTGACTTTATATAACCACTTAAGAATTTATATCTGCTATACTGGTATCTCCTAACCCTAAGGTCGTGGCTGCCGTTAACGTTGTTATGACTAGTACTTTGGGTGGTATATTATTTGACCTTATTTAATACCGTAACCTTGGTAGTAAATGTGTAATAGAACCTTGTAGTAGGAACTATAGTAGGTCCTATTATTAGGCTAGGTATATAGGTAAGAATAGTTTTAATAATATAATAATAATTAGTAGAGTAGTTGCCTAATAGATTAACTCTAATTATATTTTAAGATTTACTACAAAGAGAGAACTATCTGGGTAGGGACTATGGTCCATTAAATATATAACTATACGCCTAAGAAATCCCTTCGCTCTATAAGGTATGTGTACTCTATCTGCTCTATTATAGATTATATAGATTATATTATATAACCTCGGCTACTATTCCTTATTATATGGTTCTACCGGATCCATTCTGGACCGTATTTGTATTAACCAACTAGCTTCCTCTAACTCTTCTCCAAGTAGTCGTAATATTGTACTTAAGCTGTCCGTAACATTTAGTTAAGAATTTATAACTTATCTCGTTATAAGCGTTGTAATATATTTTAAGTTCTTTTTAATTTCGAGTTTCCTGCTATTGTGTTTTATGTCTTTATATTAGGTGGTAGTTATTTGCCTTTATATTATGTCTATTTAGCCAGAGCAGGCCGTAAAGGATAGTTATTATAGAACTGTTTTACTAAGGTAGGCGCGTTGGCCTTAATCTAGTTATAGGTTTCCTAGGTTTGTATTTTATATCCTTCCCACTTAACAAGAAGTTCAAATTATTTAGATTATAGTTTCTATTGTATATTATTGATTAAGTTAATAAAGTAAGAACTATTACTGTTATTAACAATTACAGGAGATAGCAGCGCCACTTTATAAGTCATAGAATTATCTTTTAAAGGTTATAATAAGCTTATATAAAACATCGGGTGTATTTTTATTTTAGTTAGCAGTTTAAGCTTATAGGCGTATAGGCTTAGTTTCTTCTTAATTTAGTACGGGCCTATAAACTTCCAATTAAGTTTCTTTAAGGGCCGTTAAGTCTTTAGGTTTTGTATATTTAGGTAGGCTATATTACCTTCCTTAAAGTCCTATACAGGAGCTCGTCCTTTATTTATATACTATTCCTATAACGTTTAAACGTACGTTAATTCACTTTATAATAGTTCCGTTAACTACTTTATTTAATTAGTAAAGTTATGCGCGTTAATTAACTAAATCCGTTTAATTATGGGTCCTATTATATTGATTTTAGGTTATGGTTTAAATCTAAGTTAAGGGTCTTATCCGTAGGTCGCGTAGAATGGCGTCACGCCTATTAATACATTTATTATATTATTCGCGGTAAACTTAGCCAAAGGTAGCTATTTTTCCCAGTCGTCTTATAGGTAGGAGCAGTATATTTATAAGTATTATTCTATAATCACATTCGTAATTTCAGTTTAGCTATTTATCTCTAAATAAAATGCAGTTAAGAGTTATGTTTAAATGCATAATTGTTTATATAAAGCTTACTAGAAGTCTAAAACGAACTAGCTTCTATAGTTGGATACTATTATATTAGGAAGTCTGTATAGCTTAAAGATGTGCTTAATAAAATATTTAGCTACTAATATTGTATTAATCAAGTCTATAGGAATTATATATTGCATTTTTATAAGGCGGTTAACAACTACCATAATATTCGTGAACCTATTACTGTTAGGCAAGTTGACTATAAAGTTAATTAAGATGTTACGCCATTTTTATATTGGAATTAGTAGCGGTTAAAGTACTCCTTACTTTTTTACATAAGAGGTCTTTCCACGTATGTACATCCTGCATGCCTAAATGTATTTTCATACATAGTCGTGTATTATAGGCCAGTAGTATGCTCATTAAATAATTTTATAAGTTTTTATACGGCCAGGATGCCCTGCTATAGGGAAGTTGTATATAAATTCGAGTATCTTAAATTGTAAGGATTTAGAATTCGGAACTACTATCTTTTATTAGTAGTATAATTGGTTGTTTTAAATTTTATATTTAGTAAGTATAATATCCTTATACTACTATTTTCCTATTTAAATTGCTTTTATTACATCTATTATCTATATATTATTCTTATATTTATATTCCATTAGCTTATTAATTTCTATTTCCTATTTATTAACTTCTAATTTATTTCTATTAAGTTCCATATTTAGAAATATAGAATATAGTTTTTTAAAACGTTTATGAGGCAATAAAATCCATAATTAATTTATAATCTATTTATCTATAGCGTTTATAGGTAGGTCCTATAATTGTTATATTAATATATTAGGCTTCTAATTAAGTTTGCCCGGTTAGTATATAATCTTAAAGTTAAATTATAAAAGGTATTTGGCCTAATGAATTTGGCGCTATATTAATTGCTTTATAGTTATAAAGTACTATAGGTTCTTGTGCTCCGTTAATATATATATTAGGAACAATAATCCTTTAAGCTTAGGACGCCATTGTTTAAAATATCTAATAATTATAAGCAGTTCCTTATTATATATTTTATAGTTTAATTTAGCAGGGGCGAGTTTCTAGGAGAGAAAGGCTACTGGATATAGCTTACCGTCCTTATTATATTATAATAATACTCCCCCTAGCGCATAATTGGACAAGTTTATTTTAATAATATATTTAAGGTTAAGGTTAAAGTGGGTAAGAATTAGAGCAGTTATAAAACAATGTTTTAGGTCATTAAAAGCTTATTTATATTTAGTGGTCCATTTAAATTTCACGTTCTTTCTTATTAGGTTTATTAATAGCTAAGCAGTTTCTAAAAAGTGGTTAATAAATCGTTAATAGAAATTTGCAAATCCTAGAAATCCTTAAATATTTTATATATTACTAGGGCTTTCCTAGTTTATAATTACGGCGACTTTCTTAGGGTCCATTTTTGTTACAGACGCTTTAAGTACGATATTATAACTACTTAGAGAAGAGTTAGAGGAAGCTAGTTAGTTAATACAGGCATAGTCTAGAATGGATCCGGTAGAACTATGTAATAAGAAATAATAGCTAAGGTTATATAGTGTGATCTATATAATCTATATAATCTGTGTAATCTGTAATAGAGTAGACAGAGCATACGTACCTTATAGAGCGAAGGGATTTCTTAGGCGTATAGTTATATATTTAAAGGACCACAGTTCCTACCCAGATAGTTCTCTCTTTATAGTAAATCTTAGAATATAATTAGAGTTAATCTGTTAGGCAACTACTCCACTAGTTATTATTATATTGTTAAACTGTTTATACCTATATACCTAGCCTAATAATAGGACCCACTATAGTTCTTACTATAAGGTTCCGTTACACATTTACTACTAAGGTTATAGTATTAAATAAGGTCGAATAACATGCCACCTAAAGCACCAGTTATAACGATATTAATAGCAGCCATAACCTTAGGGTTAGGAGACACTAGTATAGCAGATATAGATTCTTAAGTAGTTACATAAGGTTAGTTATAAGAAATAGTTAATCGCTTATAGGATAATAGTAAAATACTTAAAGAACGCATTAGTGGAATTAGAGTAGTAAAGGTTAAGTTACCTTTAATTAAATAGTTTTTAAAAGAGAAGTTAAAGCTTAAAGGGTTTCTTATATAGATATATTTTAAGGTTATATAGGAAGGAGTGAAGTTAATAACACCTATAGATTAGGTAGCATACGCAGAACTATTCTTAATAGAAAGAGCTTTAGAGTGGTTTAAGCCTTATCTTATAAAGATATAAGTAAATAGTGTAACAACTACTAACCTAGACGTATGGTATGTGTTTATAAGTTAGAATAGATTTATAGAATGGTTAACGTAAATATTTAGAGACCCTAAAGCAACTATAACGGCGGAATAAAAACTTTAGAACTTAGTATAACGCACTTTAGTAATTAAGTATATAACGCAGTTTCAAACACTAGCTATATAGGTTGAGTGGAATAATAGGGCGCTTATAGTATAGTATAAATAGGGACTTAAGGCTAAAGTCTAGAACGCAATTATTCTAATAGAAGATATGGATACTCTAAGAGAGTTAATAGACTAGTTAATAAAGATTAATAATAGAATCTATTAAAGGGAATAAGCTAAGAAAGGGTAAGATAGAGTTCTATAGTTATATAAGGCGTAGAGTACGCAATAACTAATATAGAGTTAAAAATTATGGAATGGCGCAGAGTTAATGGACTTAAGCGGTACTAAAGAGTTTAAGAGATAAATAAAGAAACTATAAAAACCTAAAGGTTAAGGATCTAGTAATTAAAGGACCTAAAAGTAGAGGCTAAACCAGGGATCTTAGTAGTAGAAGATGTTTAGGCGGACTCTATAATAAGATAAATAGTTTAAAGATAGGGCTTATATAAATTATGGAAAACAGAGTTATTTTACCAAAGACTATAGAGGTGGTTAGAGTAATTATATAGTAAAGGGAATAAGACCAGCAGACGGCGCGTATATATAGAGGGACAATAGTACACTATAAAGAATAAAAGAGTGTTTAATTAATAGTTTTGTGTTTTGTTATAATAACGCATACTAAGTTTATAAGGACGCTAAGTATGGCGTAAGCTATTAGCTATAAGAGCTATTATTATTTAAGTTTAGAGAAACTAATAAACTAGCTTATAGATTGGACATTAAAGATAATAAGTTTAATATAGGCGAAGTATTTACTAATAATAAGGCAATAAAGGCAGCTTACTAGGAGTATATAGACCTTAGAGAAGTTAAAATAGAAGCAGAGACTAAGACCATTATAGAATAGGGTTTAGTAATGGGTATTATAACACTATTAGATATAATTTCCATCACTTTATAAGATAAAAGAAGTAATATTTAGAAGAAACTAAGTAAGTAGATAACTGCTAGTGCTAGCTTATTACTTAATAAAGGCAAAAGGCCACAGGTTTAAGATTCTTACAACGAGATAAGGAAGGCTCTAGACTTATAAGATATAATAAGGATAGCTTAAGAGCCTATAACAGATAAAAACTAATGGGAAAGAGCAGTAATTTAGTTTAGTAATAAATAAATAAGTATAGGACGCAAGTTTAAGAACTAAGAGTTTGGGGAATAAATAAGAACGTTATTAGGTAACCAAGATTTTAAGAAATAAATAAGGACTATAGCAATCCTAGGTAAATGTAGTGTTTAGCCTAAAGATTAAAAAGTTAATACTAAGATTAAAAAGTAAGATAACTTTAAGGATCTAGCTGCAAGATATAGAAAATAAGAAACTATAGATAAGTTTAGGACAAGAATTATTATATAGCAAGAATAGAAACTAGACTAGAGATCTAGCGTGTTAAACTATAGAAGGGATAGAGTATCTATATAAAGAATTACTAATAGGCCGAGTGCAGGGATACCTAGGGCAAAGTAGTTAGATAAACTAGAATAAGAAGAAAATCTAGATATTCTAACTAGGTTTAAAGAAAGATATACTAAAGGATATTATAATATAGCGATAATAAGGTACTTTCTTATAGATAGACTATACACACTAAACTAGTTATATGGAAAGTGGTATAGGCAATAATATAATAATAAATGGGAAGACTTTTATATATAGCTAGATAAAAAAGTTATCTAAAACTAACCTATTACGGAAAAACGCATAAATTATATTAAAGGAGTGTTAATTATAATATTAAGGAACCTAAAAGAAGGATTTAAGGACTAGAAAAGTAAATAACAAATTTTAGTACCTATAGATAAAAGACTAATAGTTAGATTAGCTAAACAGAGGTTTAAACTTAAAAATAAAAATAAGCTAAAAGTAGACCTAAGTTACTTAGCGTATTATACCCTATGATGGATAGCTTATATGGATAATATATATAACATATATAGAGCACTAAAGGATAAGAACCGGAAATACTTAATAAAAATATATTAGGTACTAAAAGAAAGACGGTTTAGAAATACTAAGTATATATATAGATAGCACCCAGTAGAAGTATAAGGTTAAGGGAACTTAATATTTTAACTAGGAAGATTCCTTACGGAAGAATACCTAGATAGATAATAGTGGTAAAAGTGTCTAGAAAACACTTATCTATAATATATAGAGAAAAAGAAACAAACTAAGTATTAGCTAAAGTTAGACTAAGTATAGGTAGGATCTAGCAGCCAATAGTTAGGAAAAGGGAAGGTGTATAAAACTAGAGGGAACTAGTATTAGAGCCTTAGACCCTTAAAGAAATTTAAAAATAACACCTAAATTTAAGAGTTAAGTGGCAAGATCAGCAGTTTAAAGTGTTAATAGATAGTGGAGTAATAAGGAACCACATATTACTAGTAATAATAGAAAGGATAGGGTTACTATATAGATAAAAGGAACACTTATATCTACTTATAACAATTTTAGGAGATTAGATAGCCTATAAAGAAGGTATTATTAATTTTAAAATAGGACCTATTTAGTTAACTATTAAAGGGAGACAAGTTAGAATGTCTTTTAATATCCTACTATTAGGACAGGATAAGGCGATACTAGGAATGCCTTAGTTATAGAAATATAATCTAAAGATTAATTAGGTTACAGATTAGGTTAATATTAGAGATACTTAATAATATAAAATACAATAGTAAACCAAGTTAGTATAGTACTAGGTTAGAGTAACGTATAAAGAGACTAAGTAAGGCTTAAGTTATATATTAAAAAGATACTATAAGTATGGTAAAAAGTTGTGGTTGCTAGAAAGTGAAAAGCTATTAAAGTATATAGTATAGGACTATAAGATAGAACTAGAAGAGGGAATAAGTCTAAAGTTTTTTTTAATCTATAAGATTACTAAAACTAAGTTAGTGGCACTTAAGGAGTTTGTCTAGGAGAACTTATAGAAGGGATATATTAGACTATTATAGTTATTAGTAGGATATCTAGTATTATTTATCCTAAAGAAAAATAGAAAACTTAGGATGTGTATAGACTATAAATAGTTAAACAGTATTACTAGAAAGGATAGGTATTCTTTACCCTTAATTAGCGAAATCTAAGATAGAATAGGTAACGCGTAAATCTTTATAAAGATAGATCTAAAATGGGCGTACCATTAGATTAGGATTAAGGAAGGCAATAAATAAAAGGTAGCTTTTAGGTTAAAGAAAGGACTATATAAGCTATTAGTTATATAGTTTAGGCTTATAAATGCACTAGTAATGTTCTAGAAGTAAATTAATAGTATATTAGGAGAATACCTAGATAAGTTTATTATAGTATATCTTAATAATAATATTATCTACTTAGAAAGTAAGGAAGAATATAGAGAATATATTAAATAGGTCTTAAAGAGACTATAGGAAAAAAAGATGCTAGTAGCAATTAAAAAATATAAGTTCTTTATAAGGAAGACCAATTTTGTAGGATTTATTATTAAACTAGGAAAGATTAGTATAGACCTAAAGAAAGTTAAAGCTATAGTAAGTTGGTAAGAACTAGAGAATATTATACAGTTAAGGTTATTCCTAGGGTTTTGTAACTACTATAGAAGGTTTATAGCATAGTAGTTAAAAAGTATTAAGCCGTTTATAAGGTTAACAAAGAAGGAGGAACTATAGGTTTAGGGTAGTAAGTAAAGGAAGCTATTTTAAGAACTTAAGGAGATATTTACCTAGGAACTAGTCCTTAAGATCTATTAACTAAAGTTAGATACGGTTATTAAGACAAATATATTAGACTTTGCACTAGGAGTATATTTGCTATAGAAGTACTAGGATGCATAGCATCTAGTAGCGTACTATAGTTAGAAGATAATACTACTAGAGTTAAACTATAATATCTATAACAAAGAGTTGTTAGGTATAGTTATAGTACTTAAAAAATAGAGAGTATTTTTATAAGGTATAGAGAAACTGTTTATAGTTAAGATAGACTATAAAAACCTTATAGGATTCCTAATAATAAAGGAACTTAATTAAAGACAGGTTAGATAGGCGGAAATGCTTATAAAATACCATTTTGAAATTTAGTATACTAAGGGTATAAATAATATACAAGTAGATACTCTAAGTAGAAAAGCTAAACTATAAAATAATAAAAAACCATTAGGAGCTTTATTACAAAAGAATTAAAATAGATTGATTAGGTATAATTATCTAAAAATTATAGTAACTAAGGAAAGTTAAATCTATAAATTACTAGAAAGTAATTAAATATAGAAGATCTAAGAAGTATAGGTAGAGGATCTAGACTTAGAGTAATATAAAAATAGAGAAGTAATATATATGCCTAAGACTATTACAGAAGAATTTATTAGGGAATTTTATAAGGGAATAATATAAGAATATAATAGGTCTATAAAACTAGTGTTAAGACTTTAAGAGGAGTATATTATTTAAGAAATTTAGGGACTAGTAAGATAAGTTATAAGAAAGTATCTAAATTACTAAAAAAATAAACTAATAAGGTATAAGCCGTATAGAGGGCTATAACCTATTAAAGTACTAGAAAGACCATAGGAGGTTATATTATAGGACTTTATTATTAAGTTACCAAAGTTAAGAAATTCTATTATAGGACAAGATTATAACGCGATTTTAGTAATAGTGGATAAGCTAATAAAGTAGGGATACTTTATAGCATATATAAAAGAGATATTAGTAGAGGATGTCGCTAGAATCTATATAAAGAAAGTATTTATAAGATATAGAGCACTAGGTAAAATTATATTAGATAGAGATCTAAGATTTATAGTAGTATTTTAGGAAGTATTTCTAGTAGAATAGGGAGTTTACGCAGTAACCTCTACAGTATATTATCCGTAGATAAACGGATAAACAGAAAGACTAAATTAGATACTAGAATAGTATTTAAGGCATTATATTAATTACGCATAGAATAATTGGGTATTATTATTACCAGTTATATAGTTTGCATATAATATAACACCATAAAAAGGAATGGGGATATTACTATTTAAGGCAAACTATGGGTATAAGCTAAGAACGTTATTGTTACTATATTAAGTAAAGAAAACAAGTAGCACAGCTAAATAAAGAATAGAGATGTTAATAAATCTTTATATAAACCTTATAGAAACAGCCAAACTAGTATAACAAAGGATAAAAAGGTACTATAATGCTAAGAGATCTAAGGGACCAGATCTTAAGGAGGGAAATAAAGTATAGCTACTACACAAAAATTTTAAGAGTTGACGACTAAGTAAAAAGTTAGACTATATTAGACTAGGACCTTTTAAAATTAAGTAGAGGATTTTATTGGTTATATATAAATTAAACCTATTAGCTAAAATAAAAATCTACCCTATATAGTATATAGCAATGCTAGAGCTAGTATACGGGAATGTTAAGCCACTAGTCTATAAGGCAGATATGTATAGAGGGCAGGAAGAAGACAAGTAGTAAGTTTTAAAGATTATTGGTTATAAGGATATAGATAACAAAATATAATATAAAGTAAAGTAGATAGGCTATAATAAGACTACCTAGGAACCACTAAGTAACCTAAAGAACGCTATAGGAAAGGTATAGGAGTATTAAAAGAAAGTAGGTTAGGTAGTATTAATAAAGAAGAATTACTAAAAAATAAGTTACCTAAGGGGGACCCAAGAGGAGCAATTACTGAGCTACTTAGAGTTGTTTCCCTTATAGAAAGAGAGCTAGTCCTTTATTACCTAGCTTGGATAGACCCTATTAAATAAGTTTCTATTTCTTAGAATAAACCTTCTCGCGTATATATTTAAGATGTTGGAGATAAGCGTAAGCTAGATGTTAAGCTTTAAGAATATGTGTAAACTCTTTAGAGACATATTAAACCTTAAGTAGTATAGAGGCTAGTTTACTGTTAAGTTTTTTAGTGGTAAATTAAATATAAAACCCTATAATAGGTTACTTAAGAAACCAGAAGACTATTAAGAGTTATAGAACGCGCATATTTAGCGTTAGAGATAGAGTAAACGTCATAGGACGATTAAATGTTTGCTTTAGTGCACTCTAAATAAGAGAAAGGTTGTTAAAATAAAGGGCTTATTAATATAATATAGACTAGCCCCTCTTTCACACAATAAGAATATGGAGACGGTATTATCTTACCTAGAGATAAGATTGCAGCAATAGTATAAGACTAGCGAGCTATAGAAGAAGAAGAAGACGCTTTAGGTATAATAAGTAAGAATATTAACCAAGTTAGTTAAATAGATATTATACCTCTAGTAGATAACTTAGAGATATTAGGAATCTTTAAGGACAAAGATAAAGAGGAGGGAGATAGTGTTACAGATGCTTTAAGTATAATATTATAACTACTTAGAGAAGAGTTGGAGGAAGCTAGTTAGTTAATATAGGTATAGTCTAGAATAGATCTAGTAGAACTATATAATAAAGAATAGTAACTAAGGTTATATAGTATAATCTGTGTAATCTATATAATCTATATAATCTATAATAGAGCAGACAGAGTATATATACCTTACGGAGCGAAGGGATTTCTTAGGCATATAGTTATATATTTAAAGGACCACAGTCCCTACCCAGATAGTTCTCTCTTTATAGTAAATCTTAGAATATAATTAGAGTTAATTTGTTAGGTAACCACTCTACTAGTTATTATTATATTGTTGAACTGTTTATACCTATATACCTAGCCCAATAATAGGACCCACCGTAGTTCCTGCTATAAGGTTCCGTTACAATTTTAATTCCATTGCGGGATATTATTAAGCCTAAGTATATAACCTCGGACGCGTGGAACTTGCATTTTTTAATATTGCATTATAGGCCCGCATTTTATAGGCGTTTAAGGACCATTCTAATATGTTTCCAATGTTCGAAAAGCGAGGATGAGTAGATTAAGATATTATTAATATACGTAGTAACAAATACATTAAGGAATTTATAAAGTGTATTGTTAATATATTACTAAAACGTACTAGGACCGTTCTTTATGCTAAATAACATTACTAGGTATTTAAAGAGTCCCTATTATATACAAAAAGCTATATACTTTTTATCTCCTTTTTATATACGGATTTTATTAAAGGCTGTAACTATATTAAGCTTTATAAAGTACCATGCCTTTGCTAAATAGTTAAGCATCTTTTAAATTAGGGGAATTAGATATTAGTTTTAAATTGTAATTACATTTAGAGCTTAATAATTAATATAGAATCTTAAGCCTCCTCTTGGCTTTTTAATAAATAGTATAGGTAAGGCAAATGGAGATTAACTAGGGTAAATAAATCCTTTTTCTAGATGCTCGTTAAGGTATTATTATATTATAAGCAATTCTTCCCATAATATACCGTATAGCGGACTGAACTTTAGTGTTATACCTGGCTTAAGTTCTATCTTAAAATCGTGCTTATCTCGGTGCGGGGCTAGTTGGTCTATAAATCGTCTTTTAAACTCGTTAATTAGGTCGTAGTACTCTTTAGGTATAAGAGGTTAAGGATTAATATACTGTTTTAGTTCTAGTGCTTTCTTAATATCTTCTATAGTTATAGCAAAGATTTTATAATCTTATCTTTTTACTAACAAAATAAAGGGTGCGGCTTGTATTATTTAAATTTTAAGAGGTTTTAACAAAACATCTTTGCATTCTTTATTATAATCAGCAGTTATAGATTTATTGTGTTAGCTTAAGGTTTATAGCAAGGGTAATTTATATTATATTAAATTTAAATAGTTGTGTATATGTTTATAGAGCAAATAGTTTTTTAAGTAATAACTTTGGCAGTAAGTTATATGGAACTTTAGTGTTTCTTTAACCCAGCTAATTAAAGGGTTATATCGTTTTAGCTATTTATATCCGAGTATAACTTTATATTACTTTAAGGGTGTTATAAATAGGGAGATATATTTAAGGTATTTGCCTATCCGCATTTTTACTAGGGTATAGTGCGTTATTTCGCCATATATTAAGGGTTTGCTATTAAAGCCTTATAGGTATTACGGACGCTTTAAGTACGATGTTACGACTACTTAGAGAAGAGTCGGTAGAAGCTAGTTGGTTAATATAGGCACGGTCTAGGATGGATCTGGTGGAACCATATAATGAGGAATAGTAACCGAGGTTACATAGTGTTAAACGTATTAACTGTGTTAAATGAAAGGGACGTTATGTTTAATATAGACAATATATACCTCACGTATAAGAGAGGATTTCTTAGGAGTACGGTTATGTATTTAAAGGACCTTAGTCCCTACCGTAGATAGTTCTCTCCTTGTAGTAAATCTTAGAATACAATTGGAGTTAGTCTATTAGGCAACTACTCTACCAGTTATTATTATATTATTATTTTATTCTTACTTATATACCCAGCCTAATAATAGGACCCACTGTAGTTCTAGCTATAAGGTTCTGTTATATATTTACTACTAAGGTTACGGTATTAAATAAAGTTGAATAATATGCCACCTAAAGCACTAGTCGCAACAATGTCGGCAATAGCCATAACCTTAGGGCCAGGTGATACTAGTATGGATAATAGGGATTCTTAAGTGGTTACACAAGGTCAGTTATAGGAAATGGTTAATTACTTATAAGATAATAATAGGATACTTAAAGAACGCATTAATAGAATTGGAGCAGCGAAAATTAAACTACCTTTAATTAAACAATTTTTAGGGGAGAAGTTAAAGCTTAAGGGGTTTCTTACGCAGATGCACTTTAAGGTAGTATAGAAAGGAGTAAAGTTAGTAATATTATTAGATTAAGTAGCCTATGCAGGATTATTCCTAACGGGGAGGGCACTTAAGTGGTTTGAACCGTATCTTACGGAAATATAGGCTAATGGCATAATAACTACTAACTAGGACGTACGGTATATATTTGCCAGTTAGAACGGGTTTATGGAATAACTAATATAGATATTTGGAGACCTGGAGGCCATAACCACAGCGGAACAAAAGCTTTAGAACTTAATATAACGCACTTTAGCAATTAAGTATACAACACAGTTTTAAATACTAGCCATGTAGGTTAAGTGGAATAATAGGGCGCTTATGGCATAGTATAAATAGGGACTTAAGGCTAAAGTCTAGGACGTAATTATCCTAATAGAAGATGCGGATACTCTAAGAGAGTTAATAGATTAGTTAATAAAGATTAATAATAGGATCTATTAAAGGGAATAAGCTAAGAGAGGGTAAGACAGAGTTCTATAGTTATATAAGGCGCAGAGTACACAATAATAGATATAGAGTTAAAAACTATGGAATGGCGTAAAGCTAATGGACCTAAGTAGTACTAAAGAAACCTAAAGGTGGGAAAAGAAACTATGGAAACCTAGAGGTTAAGGATTAAGTAATTAAAGAACCTAGGAGCAGAGGCCAAACCAGAAATCTTAGCAGTAGAAGATATTTAGGCGGACTCTACAGCAAGAAAGGTGGTTTAAAGATAGAGCTTATATAAATTATAGAAAACAAGGTTATTTTGCTAGAGACTATAGGGGTGGTTAGAGTAACTATATAGTAAAGGGAACTAGGCTAGCAGACGGCACGTATATATAAAGGGACAATAGTGTACTATAAGGAATAAAAGAGTGTTCAATTAATAGTTTTGTGTATTGTTATAACAATACATACCAAATTTATAAGGACGCTAAGTATAGCGCAAGCTATTAGCTATAGGAGCTATTATTATCTAAGTTTAAAGGAACTAATAAACCAGCTCATAGATTGGACATTAAAGATAATAAATTTAATACAGGCGAAGCATTTACTAATAATAAGGTAATAAAGGCAGCTTACTAGGAGTATATAGACCTTAAAGAAGTTAAAATAAAAGCAGAGACTAAGACTATTACGGAATAAGGTTTAGTAACAGGTATTATAACACTATTAGATATAATTTCTATCGCTTTACAAGATAATAGGAGTAATGTTTAGAAGAAACTAAGTAAGTAGACAACTGCTAGTGCTAGCTTATTACTTAATAAAGGTAAAAGGCCATAGGCTTAAGATTCTTAAGCAGAGATAAGAGAAGCTTAAGATTTTTAAGATAAGATAAGATATACCTAAGGACCCACAACGGACAAAAACCGATAGGAAAGGGTAGTGACTTAGTTTAGTAATAAACGAATAAGTATAGGACGCAAGTTTAAGAACTACAAGTTTAGGGAACAAATAAGAATATTAGCAATCTTAGGTAAACGCAGTGTTTAGCCTAAAGATTAAATAGTTAATACTAGGATTAAAAAGCAAGACAACTACAAAGATCTAGCTATAAGACGTAGAAAATAAGAAACTATAGATAAATTTAGGACAAGAATTATTATATAGCAAGAGCAAAAGCTAGATAAGAGGTTAGCTATGCCAGGTTGTATAAGGGATAGAGTACCTATGTAAAGAGTTACTAATAGGCCAAGTGCAGGGACACCTAGGGTAAAGTGGTTAAATAAACTAGAATAGGAAGAGGATCTAGATATTCTAACCTAGTTTGAAGAAAGATATACTAAAGGATATTATAATATAGCAATAACAAGGTACTTTCTAATAGATAGACTATATACACTAAACCAGTTATATGGAAAGTGGTATAGGCAATGACACAATAATAAATAGGAAGACTTTTATATATAGCTAGATAAAAAAGTTGTCTAAGACTAACCTATTATGGAAAAACACATAAGTTATATTAAAGGAGCATTAATTATAACGTTAAGGAACCTAGAAGAAGGATCTAGGGACTAGAGAAGTAAGCAATAAGTCTTAGTACCCATAGCAGAGATACTAGTAGTTAGGTTAACTAGATATAGGTTTAAACTTAAGGATAAAGATAAACTAAGAGTTAACCTAAAACATGCAGCGTATTATATACTATTGTGGATAGCTTATGTGGATAATATATATAATATATATAGAGCACCTAAAGATAAGAACCGGAAGTACCTAGCAAGGATATATTAGGCACTAGAGGAAAAGCGGTTTAGAAACGCTAAGTATATATATAGATGGCACCCAGTAGAAGTATAAGGTTAAGGGGACTTAATACTTTAACTAGGAAGATTCCTTATGGAAGAATGCCTAGATAGATAATAGTAGTGGGAGTACCTAGAGAATACTTATCTATGGCATATAGAGGAAAAGAAATGAACTAAGTATTAGCCTAAGTTGGACTAAGTATAGGTAGGATCTAGCAGCTAACAGTTAGGAAAAGGGGAGGTGTATAGAACTAAAGGGAACTAGTGTTAGAGCCTTAGACCCTTAAAGGAATTTAAGGATAATACCTAAATTTATAAGTTAAATAGCAAGATTAGCAGTTTAAAGCGTTAGTAGATAGTGGAGTAATTAGGAACCATATATTACTAAAGGCAGTAGAAAGGATAGGGTTACTATATAGATAAAAGGAATACCTATATCCACTTATAATAATTTTAGGAGATTAGATAGCCTATAGAGGAGGCATTATTAATCTTAAAATAGGACCTATTTAGTTAACTATTAAAGGGAGACCAGTTAGAATGTCTTTTAATATCCTACTATTAGGATAGGATAAGGCGATACTAGGAATACCTTAGTTATAGGAGTACAATCTAAAGGTCAATTGGGTTATAGGTTAGGTTAATATTAAGGATACTTAATAGCGTAAAGTGTAATAGTAAACCAAGTTGGTATAGTACCAAGTTGGAGTAACATATAAAGAGACTAAGCGTGACTTAAGTTATATACCAAAGAGATACTATAAGTATAGTAAAAAGTTATAGTTACTAGAAAGTAAAAAGCTGTTAGAGTATATAGCATGGGACTATAAGATAGAATTAGAAGAGGGAATAAGTCCAAAGTTCTTTCTAATCTATAAGCTTACTAAAATAGAGTTAGTAGCGCTTAAGAAGTTTATCTAGGAAAACTTATGTAAGGGATATATTAGACTGTTATAGTTATTAGTAGGATACCTAGTACTATTTATCCCAAAGAAAAACGGAAAACTTAGGATGTGTATAGACTATAAATAGTTAAATAGTATTACTAGGAAGGATAGGTATCCTTTACCCTTAATTAGCAAGATCTAAGATAGGATAAGCAATATAAAGATCTTTATAAAGATAGATCTAAGGTAGGTATACCATTAGATTAGGATCAAGGAAGGCAATAAATAGAAGGCAGCCTTTAGGTTAAAGAAAGGACTATATAAGCTATTAGTTATATAGTTTGGGCTTATAAACGCACTAGTAACGTTCTAGAAGCGAATTAATAGTGTGTTAGGAGAACACCTAGATAAATTTATTATAGTATACCTTAATAATATTATTATCTACTTAGAGAGTGAGGAAGAGCATAGAGAGTATGTTAAGTAGGTCTTAAAGAGACTATAAGAAGAACAGATGCTAGTAGCAATTAAGAAATACGAGTTCTTTACCCAGAAGACCGATTTTGTTGGATTTATTATTAAACTAGGCCAACTTAGCATAGATTTAAAAAAGATTAAGGCTATAGTAAATTAGCAGGAACTAGAGAACATTATATAGTTAAGATTGTTCCTAGGGTTTTGCAATTATTGTAGAAGGCTTATAGCGTAATAGTTAAAGGATATTAAGCCACTTACGCGGTTAATAAAGAAAAAAGAACTATAGGTATGGGGAAAGGAGTAACAAGAACTATTTAAGAAAATTAAAGAGTTATTTACCTAGGAGCCAGTTTTTAAGATCTATTAACCAGGTCTAGAGACGGTTGTAGAAATAGATGCATTAGACTTTATACTAGGGGTATACTTTATATAGAAATATTAAGATGGATGGCACCTAGTGGTATACTATAGTTAAAAGATAACACTACTAGAGTTAAACTATAATATCTATAATAAAGAGTTATTAGGTATAGTTGCAGCACTTAAGGAATAAAGAGCATTCTTATAAGGTATAGAGAAACTATTTATAGTTAAAACGGACTATTAGAACCTTATAGGATTCCTAATAACAAAGGAACTTAATTAAAGACAGGTTAGATAGGCGGAAATGCTTATAGAATACCATTTTAAAATTCAGTATACTAAAGGTATAGACAATGCATAAGCAGACGCTCTAAGCAGAAGGGCTAAATTACAAAGTAATAAAAAGCTATTAGGAGCTTTATTGCGAAAGGATTAAGATAGATTAATTAGGTACAATTATTTAAAGATTATAGTAACTAAAGAAAGTCAGATCTATAAATTACTAGAGAGTGATTAGATATAGAAGATCTAAGAAGTATAGGTAGAGGATCCAGACTTAGAGTAATACAAAAACAGAGAAGCAATGTATATGCCTAAGTCTATTACAGAAGAATTTATTAAGGAATTCTATAAAGGAATAACATAAGAACACAACGGAGCTATAGGCTTAGTATTAAGACTTTAAAAAGAGTATATTATTTAAGGAATCTAGGGACTAGTAAGATAAGTTATAAAGGAATGTCTAGATTGCTAAAGAAACAAACCAATAAGGTATAAGCCGTATGGAGGGCTATAACCTGTTAAAATACTAGGAAGACTATAGGAAGTTATATTATAGGACTTTATTATTAAGTTATTAAAGTTAAGAGATCCTATTATAGGATAAGATTATAACGCGATCTTAGTAATAGTGGATAAGTTAATAAAGTAGGGATACTTTATAGCATGCACTAAAGAGATATTAGTAAAAGATATCGCTAGAATCTATATAAAGGAAGTATTTACAAGATATAGAGCACTAGATAAGATTATATTAGACAGAGATCTAAGATTTATAGTAGCATTTTAGGAAGTGTTTCTGGTAGAATAAGGAGTTCGCGTAGTAATATCTATAGTATATTATCCGCAGATGGACGGACAAACGGAAAGACTAAACTAGATACTAGAGTAGTATCTAAGGCATTATATTAACCACGTATAGAATAATTGGGTATCGTTATTACTAGTTATATAGTTTGCATACAATGCAACACTATAAGAAGGAATGGGGACATTACCATTTAAGGCAAATTATGGGTACGAGCTAAGAATATCGCTATTACCATATTAAGCAAAAAGGACGAGTAGAACAGCTAAGTAAAGAATAGAGATGTTAATAAATCTTTATATAGACCTTATAGAAACAGCTAAACTAGTATAAGAACAAATAAAAAAGTACTATAATACTAAGAGATCTAAGGGACCAGATCCTAAGGAGGGAGATAAAGTGTAGCTATTACACAAAAATTTTAAGAGTTAATAACTAAGCAAGAAGTTAGACTATATTAGACTAGGACCTTTTAAAATTAAGTAAAGAATTTTATTAGTTATGTATAAATTGAACCTACTAGCTAAAATAAAGATCTACCCTATATAATATATCGCAATGCTAGAGCTAGTATATGGGAATATGGAGCCACTAGTCTATAAGGCAGACATGTATAGAGGATAAGAGGAAGATAAATAGTAAGTTTTAAAGATTATCAGTTATAAGGATATAGAGGATAAAACGTAATATAAAGTAAAGTAGATAGGCTATAAGGAGACTACCTAGAAACCACTAAGCAACCTAGAGAACGCTATAGGAAAGGTATAGAAGTATTAGAAGAAAGTAGGTCAGGTAATATTAACAAGGAAGGATTACTAAAGAATAAGTTACCTAAGGGGGACCTAAGAGGAGTAATTGCTAAGCTACTTGGAGTTATTTCCCTTATAGGAGGAGGGCCAGTCTTTTTATTACCTAGCTTAAATAAACCCTGTTAAATAAGCTTTTACTTCTTAGAACGGACCTTCTTATAAATACATTTAAGACGTTAAAGACAAGCATAAGCTAAACGTTAAGCTTTAAGGACGTATGCGGACTTTTCTAAGGCATGTTAAACCTTAAGTAGCGTAGAGGCCAGCTCACCGTTAAGCTTTATAGTAGTAGATTAAATATAAGACCCTATAATAAGTTACTTAGGGAACTTAAAGACTGTTAAGAGTTATAGGACGCGCACACTTAGCGTTAGAAATAGGGCGAACATCACAGGATGATTAAACGTTTGCTTTAGTACACTTAGAGTAAGAGGAGGGTTATTGGGATAAAGGACTCACTAGCGCAACGCATACTAACCCCTCTTTAGCGTAATAAGAGTAAGGGATTGCTATTACCTCGCCTAGTGATAGTATGGAGGAAACTGTATAAAGGTAACACTTAACCCAGGAAAGAGAAGAAGAAGCTTTAGGTATAATAAGCAAGGATATTAACTAGACTAATTAAATAGATATTACACCTCTAGTGGACAACTTAGAGATGTTAGGAATCTTCAAGGACGAAGATAAAAAGGAGGGAGATGGTATTACGGACGCTTTAAGTACAATATTATAACTACTTAGAGAAGAGTTAGTGGAAGCTAGTTAGTTAATATAGGTATAATCTAGGATAGATCTGGTGGAACTATGTAACAAGGAATAGTAACCAAGGTCATGTGGTGTTGAACATATTAACTGTATTAAACGAAAGGGATGTTACATTTAATATAGACAATACGTACCTTACGTACAAGAGAGGATTTCTTAGGAGTATGGTTGTGTATTTAAAGGACCTCAGTCCCTACTGTAGATAGTTCTCTCCTTGTAGTAAATCTTAGAATATAATTAGAGTTAGTTTATTAGGCAACCACTCCACCAGTTATTATTATGTTGTTGTTTTGTTCTTACCTATATACCCAGCCTAATAATAGGACCCACCGTAGTTCCAGCTACAAGGTTCCGTTACAGTAGGCCTTAGGGCTTATCAAGTTTCTTTAAATTTAGGCGTTAAGTTTTTATATAGTTTGTGTTAATAAAGCCCATGCTAGTAACTCTGCTGTCTATAAGAATTTATACTTCCTTCCATTTTCTAAGTATTTAAATTTCGCTAAGTATATTAAGGGAGTTATGTTATATATTAACTGTCACGGAGTAAGCACAAGCGATGATAATATATAGCGAAGTAGATATTATTAAGCTATATATATAAACTGTGTAATGAAGTCAAGACGTTGCGTAAGGAAAGGAAAGTAGGAAATAGGGGAAAAAGGGTATATAATGTTTGCTTAGTTGCTAGGTTAACGGGTACTGTGCTACGCATAGGTAGAGTAGAGCTTAGGTGGCAGTTCTGGTAAAACTTAGTAGAATTTGGCAGTTAGAGGTCCTTAAAGTTGCCAGTTAGCAACTCCAATAGTAGAGATGGCAGATTGCGGCGGAATACGGCAGATTACTATTAGATTGCCGTTTTATAGTTAGTCTCCGGTTGTTTAGTTAATGGAAACAGGTGGATGTGTGTAAGGTATTACGGGGGTGTCCTATAATAGTACCCCCCCTTTAAACTTAAGCATCTGCGAGATGGGGCTGTGGTAGTTCTAGGTGGAGTTTATAAAAGTCTTTTACAGCTTGTATAAGTCCTATAGAGTTGGCAGGTTCCTATAAGGGTTTAGTAAAACCTCTCTATTTTGTAAGATATATATATTTACGTTTCTGTTTATTGTACTTAATGTTGTTAACTCTTTTAATAAGGTACTTATCCTTACCATCCACTTTAACTAGTGGGGGAGGGTCTTGGATCTGTCTAGGTAGGGCGTCTAATATAGGGGTGGCAGGGCGGAGGACTAACATATAGAATACGGGGTGGATTTTAACCGTATTAGGGAGCTTTATTTAGTAGGCATAAAGAGAGACAACTTTTTTAACCTTATAAGGGCTAGCGTTCTTCCAATTAAGTTTCTTAGTAGGTTGTTTTGTGTTTAGATTTCTTATATCTAGCCAGACGAAGTTACTAATTTGGTAAGCTAGTGCTAGGGTTTGGTTCTTATTTGCTGCGGCTTTATAGATAGACTAGGCCTATGTTATTTTATTAGCAAGGAACTCCTATAGTTCTTCTATCTCCTTTATGAATTCGTTTACGTTTGCAACTTATAAGGCCTAATAAGCTGGATAAGGAATATTACTAAAGGGTTTAAAACCCATTTGCGGGTACTAGCCGTAATTAGCCAAGAACAGGGAGACCTTTGTGGTTTCTAAAACGGAGTTATTTGCAGTAAACTTAGTAAATGTAAGCCAGTCCATCCAGTCGTCCTATAGATACGACGTGTATATCCAAATATACTGTTCTATTATAGCATTTACACGTTCCGTTTAACCATCCATTTCTGGGTAATATGCTATAGACAATAGTACTTTAATACAGAGTTAGGTAGTTAGTTTTTTCCAAAACACCAAGACAAACTAGCGGCCTCTATTAGAGATAATTATTTTGGGGAGTTTATGGAGTTTCTATACGTAACCCAGAAACAGTTAGGCAACGGTAGGTACTAATATATTAGGGTAGGCGATTAAGTGTCTTATTTTAGATAGTCGGTCTATAACTACTATAATATTCATACAGCCTTTACTTTTGGGGAGATTAATAATAAAGTTAATTAAAATATCCTTCCATCTTCGGTCCGGAACAGGCAGTGGCTTTAGAAAGCCGTTATATATCTTATACAAAGCTTTAGCTCGTCGGCAGGTATAGCAGCTAGAGACATACCTTTGTGTTATATTATATATGTTTGGCCAGTAGTACTCCCGTTAGAGTAGCTCTAGGGTTTTTCCTTAGCCTAAGTGGCCGGCTACTAGTAGGTCGTGTATGTGTTTAAGGAGCTTAAGCTTAAGTTTATTATAATTAGGGATAACTAAGCGGTTTTAGTAGTATAAGCGGTCTCTACAAACTTTATATTTACTTAAAGAGATCTTTTTAGAGCGTCTAACGCTATTTTAAATTAGCTTAAGTATCTCTTGGATAAACTTATTGTTTAGGTATTTATTAATTATAATCTATTTAATTAATTAATTAGTCATTTTAAGGACGTATACTATAAGGTCTTTAGCCAGGGAATTAAATAATTCGGGACAAAGTAGGGTTTGTTTATAGTAGGCGCGCGCTTCTTCCTATGCTGTTATGTCTTATAAATGTCAAGTTAGGGTATTAGGTTTTTGACCTTAAACACCTAGGCGGTATGTAATTAAGAATTAGAATTAAAATAGATATTCTAACTAGTAGGCTTAATAATAACTTAGCTGTTTTATGGTTATAAAGTACTATAGATTTTTATAGTCGCTAAGGACCTTAATTAGAAATCTAGCGCCTTCTAATTTAGGTTGCCATTGTTTAAAACATCTAATAATGGCTAATAATTCTTTATTATAGATCTTATAGTTATATTTGGCTGGACTTAGTCATTTTAAGAAGTATACTATAGGGTATAGTACCCCTTCTTTATTATACTAAGACAGAATGCCTCTAGTAACGTAGTTAGATAAGTTAGCTTCTATAATACTCTTTCAGTTTAGGTCAAAGTATTAGAGTACGGGTGCGGTAGTAAATATAACTTTTAGATAGGCAAAGGCCTTCTTATATTTCTTATTAAAAATAAAGGCTTTGTCCTTTTGGGTTAGAGCTATAAAAGGTAAAACTAGGGCGGAGAAGTTATTAATAAACCGTTAATAGAAATTAGCAAATTCTATAAAGGCTTTTATATTCTTAACGTTCTTAGGTTCTTACCAGTTTATAATTACTTTAATCTTCTTTAGGTCTATTTATATACCATTTATAGAGATAATAAGTCCAAGGTATAGAACTTCCGTTTTATAAAACTCGCATTTATTTATATCTAATTATAGTCTAGCTCCACGTAGGGCTTCTAAAACAAGGTCAACGTGTTTCTTATATTTAGCTAGGTTATTACTATATACCAAAATGTCATTAATAAAGCAGTACAGAAAACGTCTAAGTAAGGTTATAAGGTATTATTTATGAAGTGTTGGAATGAACTTAGGGCATTTATAAGGTTAAACGGCATCATTAAGTATTTAAATAGTCCGTATCTAGTACGGAATGCTATAAGCCATTTATCTCCTTTTGTAATACAGAGGCGGTTAAATACGTGGATAAGGTTAAGTTTTGTATAGTAGTAAGCCTTACTTAATTGGTTTAGTGTCTCTTAAATTAACGGGAGCGGGTACCAATTCTTAATAGTAATAGCATTAAGAGCTTAGTAGTTTATATAAAAGTGTAGACCACCGCCAGGTTTCTTAACAAAGATTATAGGTGTAGCTATAGGTAAAGAGCTTGCTCTAATAAATCCTTTATTTAGGTATTTGTCCAAGTACTTCCGCAACACTTAGAGTTTGTTTTAGGACATTCTGTATAAAGGTCTAAATCCTGGTTGTTTTCCTTCTTTAAGTACGATCTTGTAGTTGTATAGTTGGTGCTCTGCTAACTTATCAGCTTCCTTTTGTAAAAATACTTCCAGATGCTTATAATGGCATACTAGTACTTTTATGGCAGGGTTAGTATACTTCTTTAGTGCTAGGGCCTTTTTAATATCGGCTATTATAATGGCGAAGATTGTATATTTAGGTTTCCTGGTAAGTTATGCTAACAGGGTAGCTCCAATTATATAGATATCTATAAAAAGGGGGGCGAGTTACCAGCTAGCAACTTCCTTTTAATTATCTACTATTTCTTATTTAACTTTAGGTTTAGTATTAGGTACAGAGTTAGTGTTAGATTTAGGTTTAGGTTCTTTAAGTATCCTTTTTATAGTAGAATACTAGTTCTTTTAGTACTTTCATATGTTAAGCTTAAGTTTAGGCTTCTGCTTAGTTTAGGGTGGTATAGTAGTTAGGGTCGGTTTGTGTGGTTTAATATAATTTTTAGGTTCTTAGTGGAATTGGGTGGACTTTTTAGGTATAAGGTAGATGTTAGTGGAAATTTTAAACTAATAGATCCTAGTGGATTTTTTAGATTTCGGTTTAGGGTCTAAGCAGTAAGTTATAAGGCACTTCTGCTTATAACAGGAGGCGGTAAATAGAAGCTTAAGGTTATCCCAATTAATGGTTACCTTATATAGCTTTATCTAAGGTTGTTTAAGTATTACTAAATAACCTAGAGTAGTAATAAAAAGCTTAATCAGTTCTTTATAGTTTAGGTATTAAAGTCTTAGGAATACTACGTGGGTAATACGGCTTAAGATAGTGCGTTTACCATCAAATCCAAACACGTTAATATGCTGGTTAAGGGGGGTTAGAGTAAAACCATTATCTTATATAAAGATCTTGTTAATAAATCCTATGCTACTAGCTCCTATATTAATTAGGACTTAAGCATTAACCTATTAATTATTCTGCTGAAGATGATAGTTAACAGTTATACTGCGATCCTAAGAGTTAGAGTTCGTAACATCTAAAGCATTTAATGAGATCCTGAGGCAGCGCCGTTCTAGAGAGCGACTTAGCTCCAGGACCTTCCTTCTAGAGGCAATTAGGGTGGAGTTCTTATAGCGTGTTAGTTATAGCTTCGTCCTTATAAGTAGTGCTTATTAGATATGGGGCTGGAACCAGGTAAAGATTAGGAATAGTAACTGGAGGATTAATACAGTAAACAGCTACTAGTATTAGCCGTTCATAATTCATGTTGGGGCATAGGGACGGAGTAGTGGTTAGAGAGGTAAAAGCTACTTTTATACTTAAAACAGAGGCCTAGCTTAGTGCGTTGTTCTTATTTAGAGGACCCTAGTGGGGCGTATCCTAAGGTTCTAGTGTCGATATCTATAGCATTGGGGTGCTTAGGCTAAGACGATAACTTAGTAGATATTTATAGGTTTGTTATATTATATTAAGGAGCGGACTTTAGTGTTAGGCGTAGTATATTATTATATTATTTATTAATAATATTTGCGTAGGCGTTAAGAGCTCCTAGTAGGTCTACACCTATTAGGGAGGTTTTTAGTTTAGGGCTTAAGGATTTAATAAGACTGTTAATTAGTGCGGAGTTGTTTCAGCCTGTTTCTTTTGCATAACGGTTGAATTTGGAGAAGTATACTAGGAAGCTTTTTATTCCTTAAGTTATATAGTTTATCTTTCTTTAAGTAGTAGCTTAGTGGTTTAGGTTACCATATATAGCTTTAAGAAGTACAATTAGGCTTAATACTAAGTTCGGTTAAAGAGGTTTAATAAGGTTAGCTATGTCTCCTCCTAATTAACTTAGGGCATAGTAGAGTCGGTTAGCTTTAGTTAGGTAGCGGTTAGCGTTACCAGTTAGCTTATTTTTAAGCCAGTTTAGAAATAATTAGAGTTCTTATCGTTTACTAGTAAATATTGGAGGGTCTAGTAGTTGTTCAGATCATTATAGTGCAGTAGTTAGTTTGGGGTAAGTAACTACTATAGGTTTAGGGCTCTTGTTCTATATGTTTATCTCTAGAGATAGTGTTTAGTCTTAGGGCCCTAATATAGGCATCTTAAGGGTGCGGATTTCTTCTTAGAGGTCTTTAATTAATTGCTAGTATTATGCTTCTTATTCGGCTTATTATTAAGTTAAAGTAGCTTAATTCTGTACAAGGGCGTCTGTAAAGGACTTTTATATTTCTGCTAATTGTTCTTAGAGTGCGGATATAATGCCAACGGCTATTATAAGGGCTTTGGGGTCGTTCTGCATTTCGGAGGGTAGTATATAGGGTTAACGTAATATAGTGTTATGGAGTAAGTATAAGCGATGATAATATATAGCGAAGTAGATATTATTAAGCTATGTATATAAACTGTGTAATAAAGTCAAGACGTTATGTAAGGAAAGGAAAGTAGGAAATAGGGGGAAAAGGGTATATAACGTTCGCTTGGTTGCTAGGTTAACGGGTACTGTGCTATACATGGGCAGAGTAGAGCTTAGGTAGCGGTTCTAGTAGAACTTGGCAGAATTCGGCAGTTAGAGGTCCTTAAAGTTGCCAGTTGGCAACTCCGACAGTAGAGATGGCAGATTGCGGTGGAATACGGCAGATTGCTGTCAGATTGCCGTCTTGTGGTTGGTCTCCGGTTGTTCAGTCGGTGGAAACAGGTGGACGTGTGTAAGGTGTCACGGGGGTGTCCCGTAATATTAATGCTGGAAGAGCCTAAACACTTATACTCTTCCACCTTTTATCCTAAAGCATAACTTGGCCTTAGGATGATTTATTTTCCAAATTAACTAAGGGCGAGATGCTTTATAGCATTTAAGTATAATTTATAAAGTGGGTATAATTTAAGGAATAAGTACGGCTTAAGGAATGGGTATAATTTAAGAAACAGAAGAAGCTACGGCGGACCTTTTTAAAGGGGTAAGTTCGGCAATGCTTTTAAATATATTCTTTTTTACCATATCTAAAGCATTCTCTATTTATGGCTCGAGTTCTTTATTTATTAGTTCCTAAAGGTACATAGAATTAAGCGGCATTAAGGTCTATAGGGTTATATATAGGGCTTTTAGGTTTTGGAGACAGATTGCATTTTAGGGTGTTTTAAACACAAGGTATAGTTGACTTTAGGGAACGAGTTTGTTTATTATATTAAAGATCCTCGTTAATTTATTAGCATATTATAGCAAATTCAGACAGGTTTTTTGGTAGTTCCCTACCTACTAACTAGGCTCTAATTTCATCCAAGATAGCTTATTAAAGGGCAGCAACTCTAGCGGCTTTATTCCAATCTAGTTTGCTAATAAGGCCTAAAAATTCCAAAAAGAAGCTGATAAAGTCTCGGTTCCATTATTATAGGTTCTTAAGTTTGGTAATAGCTATATATTTACAGCTGGCGTTATTATACGTTCGTTCTAGTAGAGAGATAAAGATTTTAAAATTAATAAAGGTGCCATTATAGAAGAATAGATCTATGGTATATACAGCGTCCTTACTTAAACAAGACACTCCGTAGCTAACCTTACTAGCTTTAGTAGGGTATTAGTTATAGTTTATTAAAAGTTTAAGATAGAGCTTAGTTATAAAGGGACATAGGTCGTTTCAATTTCTATTAAATATTAGAGAATTAGAGAGCTTTTCAGATTTTATAGTAGGCATTAAACTCATTATAAATATAGGTTAAGTTACTATTACTAGTTTAGTGTTCGCATTTAACAGGTCAGGTTTAGATACAGTTATTTTAATTTTATTTATAGGTATTATTATTAGGGTCTCTAATAAAAGAGCCTTAACATTGCGGAGTTCTTCATAGAGTGCTTCTATTAATCGCTAATATTAGGCTTTTAGTGCAGCCTGCTGCTAAGCTAGGGTATCCATAAAGGATTGTTATATTATAGTTAATTATTCCCTAACTAGGAATATAATACTCATGGTTATTGAAAGGGATTCGGGTTCATTTACCATTTTTAATAGTAGTTATTTTAACACAACGTAGTATAAGGGCGCAAAGAGGCTTTAGGGAAGATTTAAAGGAATAATATAAATTCTATCTAAATCTAAGGGTATATAGCTCTTAAAAAGAATAAGATGTTGCGTAAAAAAGAGAAAGGAATATAGGAAATTTATAACTAAATATTTGGGGTCTTAGCAGCAAACGCATGGGCATAAGCCTATGCGGATTTTAATAAGTTTCAACTAAATTCCATTACGTTAGTGGAATTTAGTGGAATTTAGTGGAATTTAATTAAGTTAATAAAACTTAGTAGAAAACGGTAGATTACGGTAGATAATTGCGGACAGTTATAGATAGTTGTAGATAGTTATAAATAGTTTACAAATAGTTTTATACAGTTATCTATTAAGTGTTTCACCGAGACATTCCTACTGTAACTAGGCTAGTCCCGTTACACTACCTAATACTTCTTACCTCTTTCTTTCTTTATATCTTTAGCCCTATTGCTAATACTCTAGTAAATATAAATTCTATAGTTTATAAAGATCTTGCTATATAAAGAAGCCTATTAAGGTTTCTAGACCTATAATTAAATATTTTTATATAAAGGATATGTTACGAGATACCCCCGTAACACCTTATATACGCCTACCTATTTCTACCAACTTAGTAACTAGAGACCGACCACGAGACCATAATCTATAATAACTTGCCGCAATCTACGGCAATTTGCCTTATTCTGCTAATTCTACTAAGTCCGCTAAATTCCACTAAGTTCTACTAGGACTGCGGCCTGAATCCTATTCTGCCCTATATATATATTAACTAAGCAACTAAGTTAATAATATATACCCTTTCTTTCTATCTCCTTACCTTCTTTCCTTATATAATATCTTAACTTTATTATATAGTTTATATATATAGCTTAATAATATTTACTTTGCTATATGTTATTACTGCTAATACTTACTCCGTAATACTATATTATATTAAACCTATACTCTATACTACCCTATTTAGTATATAAAATAACCTAAAAGCCCCTATATCTATAAAAGACCTATATACTATATTTACTAAATAAATAAAGAGCCTATAATAGGCCTTTACGGAAACCTTACTTATTAAGAAGCCTAATATTATAAGTTAATTAAATCTCTAAAAAAAGGAAATTAAAGAGATCCACTAAAACCTATTATTTACTATACTACGACTCTTACCTATCTTTACCAGTATTAACCTATAAATATTAGGTAAAAAGAGCGCGTCTAAAACTAGCTCCTTAACCCTAAATTCGCTAATTAGTACCCCGATAAAGAAGCTAACTATATATCTTTCTAATTCTCTCGCCTATTTAGGTAAAAGGAGTAAATTACGCTCCTTCTTTAACTAACTTAAGAATAAGCTAAACGGTAATATTAATGGCTATATTACTTCTAATAGTTAGCTACGTTATTCTATAAGCCGCCTAAAAGGAGATGCCGTAGAGATTATATACCTATTCCGACTAAAATACTATAAAAGAGCTAGCTACTATACTAGAAGCCTTTTATAGCGACCTTAACTAAACCGCTACTATATAAAGGAAACTAAATAGGATAATATAAGGCTTTGAAAACTTTTTATTATACTCTATTAAGTTTTACCGCTACGCTAAAGAGACTAGATAGAACAAATCTGCCTTAATTAACCGCCTAATAGAATCTTTAAACCTTAAATTAAAAGTATTCCTTATAGGAGTTAAACTACTAAATACTATTTATTACAGGACTGCCCATTATATACACTACGTAATACGCGTAGCTAGCGTCATAGGATTTATTTCTTTATTTGTTTACTTCCTTCCTTATTTAATATTACTTGGCAGCTAGTTTATCCGCCCCAATTACCGCTATATAGATTTGCCCGCAGCTACATTCTTATTAAGCTATCTAGCAATCCTTTTAAGTCTCCACAATGGTTATATGTAGCTATTAATTCTATAAATCTAATACTTATTTATCTAGCGTTTGCATATAATACATCGTTATTATAATATTAGGATTACTCGCTTCGTCTAGCCAGCTAGACGTATCTAGTCTCTTCTTTCTAGCCTAGATTTTTCTTCCTTCTTTTTTAGACCCAGACTAGATTACTAGCACCGTGCTACTACCCCAGATCTAGACCGCTGGTACTGTACTGCTACCCCCAATCTAGACCGCTGGCACCGTACTGCTACCCCCAATCCAGATCGCTGGCATTATACTGCCACCCTAACACGACTAAGTAGAGCTACGCTCCCTAAAACCCCAGACCTGTCGCTAGCATTATACTGCTACCTCTAGACACGTCGCTAGCATCGTACTGCTACCTCCCGACCTATTGCTAGCACCATACTACTACCTACCAGTTTCTTTCTTCCTCCTCCTTTCTTCTCTTCTCTTCTTTTCTAAGCTAGCTCTGCCTTACCAGATCTGCCTCTTTAGAGAGGGGGTACTATTATGGGACTACCCGTTATATGCACTACGTAGTGCGCACACCTAGCATTATAGGATTCCTTTTTTTGTTTATTTACTTCCTTCCTTATTTAATATCGCTCGGCAGCTAGTTTATCCGCCCCAATTGCCCCTATATAGATTCACCCGCAGCTATATTTTTATTAAGCTCTCTAGCAATTCTCTTAAGTCTCTATAACAGTTATATATAGCTATTAATTCTATAAATCTGATGCTTGTTTATTTAGCGTTTATATATAATACCTCGTTATCGTAATACTATTACTATCTGCACTAATATTATTAATAGCTTATATAATAATATACTACGTCTTACCCTAAAATATACACTTTAATACTAATACTCTACCCCTTAGTCGCCTAAGACCCGTAAGGACCTAGACGCTATAGATATTAACACTAGAACCCTCTTTTACGCGCAAAAAGGATCTATTAAACGTAAATAACGTATTAAGTATAGCATTTATTTTAAGTGCGGAAGTAACGCTTATATCTTAAGCTACTGCTCTATCCTACTGCCCTAAATATATATTTAAATAACTAGTATAGGCGGTGTACCGCTATCCTAAATATATAAATAGATAACTAATATTAGTAACCAATCGCCTTAATTAAGCCCTATCTACTAACCTTAATTATTATCTAATTCTAACTTATCATCTAGTAAGCACCACTTATAAGGACGAAGATATAACTAAGATGCACTAAGAACCCCGCACTAATCGCCTCTAAAAGGAAGATTTTAGAGCTAAGTCACTCTTTAAGACAGCTTTGCCTTCGGATCTTATAAAATATATTAGATGTTATAAACTCTAATTTTTAGGATTATAGTATAACCGTTAACTACTATCTTTAGTAAAATAATTAATAGGCAAATATTTAAGTACTAATTAATATAGGAGCTAGTAATATAGGATTTATTAATAAATTTTTTATATAAAATAATAGTATTACCCTAATCCCTATTAACCGGCATATTAATATATTTAGATTTAATAGCAAACATACTATCTCGGGCTATATTACTTATATAGTTACCCTAAAACTCTAATACCTAGACTATAAATAATTAATTAAGCCCTTTATAACCACCTTAGATTATATTACAGACCTTATAATAAAAGTATTACAGATACTTCTTAATAAGCTAGATAAGCTATAGAATGTAGTATAGGCCGTCGTCCCTATATGGAATGCTATAAAATATATAAAAGGGTACGAGATCTTATAGATAGGAAGTTACGATATATAGTAAAAACTCTTTATAACGATACGGTTTTTTATGCCGTCCGTATTATTATACCAAAGGTATCGTTATATTTAGACTTTATACGTAAAACATACTAAATGTTAAAATTATATAATAATATTGCATATCTATAAGCCTGAAGTTAAAATTGAGCGATTAGCCCTACTAAAAAACGATTTAATTGTCGTCTGCTTGGTATTTTGGAGTCGCCGTCCTTAAATTTAACGCTCGTGCCTTAATAGAGTTGTAATAACCTCTCTCTTACTATCCTCCTGTTGCTCCTTATATAGACAAAGCTTTTGTAAGGCCTCTATTACCTTATTAAGTTTAATTTAAGATTGTTAGAAGTCCTCCTTATCTATTTCTGCATCGCGATCTAGCCCGGCGTAGAGCTCCGCTATATGCTTAATAAGTAAGGGTATTTTATATGGTAGGCGCGTATTTTTTAACGCTTAAAGTTAGAGAATCTATAACGACATTACCTTTAAGGATTTTAAGGTCTAGGCATAATAAATAAGACAGAATTAAGTATGGAGAGTAAGATCTAAGTATTATTTTAATAGATTTTAATTGTTGTGTAATAAAGATTAATGGCTAAACTTATGGCGAGAAAAGGCTAAATCTGACAAATTAAAAACTCCTTATAACGGTTTTGGTAGGGCCACCTTTATAATATTATACCAAAAAAGGCTTGATTAAGGGGTGCAGATCGTAATATAGAGTATATCGTTATAACACCGTTATCGTTATAAGGAGTTTTTACTGTAGTTAGTTAGAATTAGTTAATAAATAAGTAGTTACATCGGCAAAATATGGTCCCCTCTAAATGGCCTCAATGGTTGGTGGTTGACGCAATTGGCGCGCAGTTGAGGGCATTTGGCAACTCGACCGACTAGCCTATGTCGTGTTTTTTTAACACGCAGCCTGCGCGCAGCCTGCGCATTTGGCAAAGTATTTAGAGCCATTTACCTCTTTTATACTAATAGTATATTTTAGATAAATAAAGGCTACTTTAAAGCTATTTATAAGGCTAGCAAAATAAATTATATTATTTTAGATAATTTAATATATGGTGACGGTTCTCTTCTACCTACCTACTAACTTACTTACCTGCCTGCCTACCTACCTACCTATCTACCTACTTACCTGCCCTACCTACCTACCTGCCTACTTACCTACTTACCTACCTACCTACCTACCTACCTACCTATATTAGTGTCTGGTTCAATTTAGGGGAGGGGTCGGCCCGATTAAAGGCTCTAATTTATTCAAATCGTTCTCTATAGCCGTTCGCTGGCTATACATTTAAACGGTGGTCGTCTAGGGTGCTTCCCTAGGAGGCCTTGATTTAATTTGGTAACGGGCCGATATCAAAGCTCTGGTTCAATTCGATCAATTGATTGATTAAATCGTTCGTAGTATTCGCTGGCTGGTTGTTCGAACGGTCGTCGTCTGGTTTTGGTAACGGTCGTCTGGCTTTGGTAACGGTCGTCTGGCTCTAGGACGGTCGTCTGGTTCTGACGACGGTCGTCTGGTTCTGGCGACGGTCGTCTGGCTCTGGCGACGGTCCTCTGCTGGCTGCCGTTCTGGTGCCTCCCTAGGTAGTGAGGATGTAAGGAAGGAAGGATGGGTAAAAAATAAGGTGGCTACATAGGAGAGGCTAGCCATATCGGGAATATAGCGGGGACCCGATGCAGAGCTTCGTGTAGAGCCTCCGTATGCAGAGCTTCGCGCAGAGCCTCGTGCAGAGCCTCTGTACGCAGAGCTTCGCATAGAGCTTCGTGCAGAGCTTCGTGCAGAGCTTCGTGCAGAGCCTCTTGTAATTAGCATATAACTTAAAAATAATATATTATATTACCTTAATTGCATATTAAGGAATGTATAAGTTGGTCAACTGCGTATTATTTAACTTTTAAATATATCAAATTGGTCAACTGCGTATTATTTAACTTATAAATATGTCAAGTTGGTTAATTGCAGGTCAATTGCGTGTCGTTTAACTTTTAAATAACGTAAGTTAGGGGGTTATAACGGTGTAGGTAGTTCCGACGGATTTTAGAACACCAAAATACTGCCAAATACCAAAACCATCACCAATTTGCAGCAAAAAGCATTGGAAAACATTATATTATTAAGCTCAAATAAAGCCATAAATATATATGGGAGCTCTATATTGACTTTTTGTAGTACAGCAGCTATCTAATTACTCCAAGAGGCCTGCATAAGTCTAAATTCGCGGCCCAAATTCCTTATCTGACACCTTACTATTACTAGAGGAGCTATCTTCATCAACATCCGTATTAGGAAGCTTATCTAGAAGCTTATCTGCTTAAATAGCTGCCTCCTTAGCTCTCTTAGAGGCGGCAAGAAGGTCCTTGTAGTAAGCAGAGGCAGCAGATGCAGCAGCAATTAACTCCTTAGCTTGTTTTTAAAGCCGTTTGGCAGCAGCTCGTGCAGATATCGCTTCCTCTACTGCCTAATTGAGCGCTTATAGAGAGTCCTCTGTAAGCTTTTTATTATATATACTAGATACAGTGTCGGCAGCCTTTTATATCTTCTTTGCCACCTTTCCTGCCTTACCGGCCTCCCTCTGGTGTTAATTAGCAACCTTCTTAAGCTTTGCAGTAGCTGTATGGGCTTCTTTTAAAGCTTCTAGTTGCTCCTTTGCAACTGTAGCAGCAGCTTAGCGCTAAATCTTTACCTAATCTTATGCAATCTTAGCCTGCTTCTTATCTTCCTTAGCAATATTTCTAGCAGTAGCGATAGCTTACATTGCCTAAGTAGTAAGTACTAATGCGGTAGAGAGTATAGTACGCTTCCTCTATTTCTTCTTATTTCTCTCTATAGTATTATTATAAAGCTTAGCAGCTTCTATCTCTATTAACTCTATACCCTCTTCCAATAATTATAGTCGCTGTATAAGCTTACTAATAACTGCCTTAGCCGCTTTAGGTGTAGTTTCGGGGTAAAGGATTATATAAGCGTATTAAGCTTAATTGTTATAGGATTGGGGCGTATAAGGATGCAAAGGAGAGGATAAAAGCGTTACTGGTGTATTGCTAGGTGGTAGAGTAGATGGTTGCTAAGATAAAGGCGTTCTGCTATAGCGATTTAGAGCTTATTTGGGGTTGTAAGGTAGGAGACCAGCTACTTTAAAAGCGCTGTTAATTAACTTAGTGGTATATACTTAGGGCCAAATCTCGCTAATAATCTTTAGAAACCAGTTCCTATTAATACCAGTAACTCCTTCTGCTATATACTTGTCAACTTTAGATAAATAAAGACGCTTAAGAACTAAAAATATAACCAAATTAAGAGGCTGGAGAAAGTGGGTAGAATGTAGTAGCAAGTAAATTGGAATAATTTTATACGCCTAGCAGAACTTTACAAAGTTAATATTTACGTGGCTACTATAGCCGTCCATAATAAGAAGTCAATAGCTATAGTATTAAGAGTCTTTTTTATCTTCTTAATAAGCCTACTAAGCCTTAGTTCGTTAAGTATATTGCTTAAAGTATTACAGCCACTTTATACCGAGCTCTTAATTTAACCAACTATTTTTCAATATTCTAATTATATAGTCGCCCACAGCCTCTACAGCTTCCTGCTATAGCAAAGCTGTATACTAGTGTCCTTAGAAAATAATAAACGGTAGTATTGTTTGGCCATATATCCCAATTGCATTAATCTGCAATACCCACTCTCTTAATTCATTAATTGTCTTAAAATTAACAAGACTACCTTGCAGTACTACTACTTTAGCACTATAGGCAAAGCCTATAGCGTAGCTAGTCTTATCCACGTTCCAAATGTCTAATTTAGCGACATTATACTAAGTCTTAGCGGTAGTGTAGTCTTTAAAGAACTGCTGTATATAGGCTGGATTGTTGCCAGTAAGAGCTTATTCTGCAGTAAGAGAACGTACGTAATAAGTACGCAGCTCTTCCTGCCGTTTTAGGAACTAATATATCCATATTCTACCTAAAGGTTCAACTGAGATATAATGTAGAAGAATGGTAGATTTGCGTTAAAGTATAAGAGTGGCAATAGTGCGAACGGTGCGATATTAATATGGAAATCCAGCTTAAGTAAGGTAAATATAATGTTAAACTATTACATCCTCGCCAGCAGGACTTATACAATATTAGTTAGTGTGGGCGACTTAATAGGACCTCTGCTTTCCACTAAGGCGATGACGAAATATATTTGGATTGATATTATATGCCTTTGCGCAGCCTTCTTTGCTTTTATAATAACCAAGATTGTAGGCCTTAATAGCTAGCTATATCTTCTCTTTTGCATCAGGAGCTTAAGGCCAACGAGGCATAATTAGTAAGGTTAGTAGAGGTAATTATTGGGAAGTAATGAAAACGAGTATGTTTAAAAGGTGCGGCAGTATATCTAATTAGGAAGGCGGTTAGCCTAATTAGGCAGGCGGTAGGAAAATCCGTCAGAACTACCTACACCGTCATAACCCCCTAACTTACGTTATGTCAAGTTGGTTAACTGCGTGTTATTTAACTTTTAAATTTGTCAATTTGGTCAATTGCGTGTCATTTGACTTTTGAAATGTGTCAAGTTGGTTAACTGCATGTCAATTACGCGAAACGCGCTTAATAAAGTCGACTTGAAACCCAGCCTGCGAATATCCTCCCGATGTAGTAAAGAGAGAAGAAAAGAGTAAAATAAAAGAAAACTGTTTAAGTTGTTAAAGACTCTAGGGCTCTAAACCGATCTATATAACTATATAAGGCCTATACTCTCCCAAAGCTATGCCCAATCTAGATACTAAATTTTGGGGCCGAATTATACTACTATAATATAACCTAGGAACTCGACCTACTTAGTACTTTAACACCTTAGTATAGAGGCCCTAATTATCTAAACGTTTTAGTACTTTATGGACGTGCTATTTATGCTAATCCTTATCTTCTAAGTAGATTAAGATATTATCTAGATAGATAATATATATGCGATTAACCAGTCCCCTTAAGGCCCTATAAATATATAATTAGAATATTATAGGCGTATTAGCTAGCCGAAAATGTATTATTAGATACTTAAAGTGGCCATATAGGTTTTAAAAGTAGTCTTTTACTTATCCCCTTCTTTAATACGGAGTCTATAGTAGGTATTTTATAAATTTAGCTTTATAAAGATCTTCGACCTAAATAGTTAATCTAGCATTTTACTAACTAGTAATAGTAGGTAACGGTTCTTAATTATAATTTTATTAAAACCGTAATAGTTTATATATAGCCTTATAGTTTTATCTAGTTTTAAAATAAAATGTGTAACGGAACCTTGTAGCAGGAACTACGGTGGGTCCTATTATTGGGCTGGGTATATAGGTAAGAATAGTGTCAACAACGTAATAATAACTGGTGGAGTGGTTGCCTAATAGATTAACTCTAATTGTATTCTAAGATTTACTACAAAGAGAGAACTATCTGGGTAGGGACTATGGTCCTTTAAATACACAACTATACGCCTAAGAAATCCCTTCGCTTTGTAAGGTACGTGTACTCTGTCTACTCTGTTACAGATTATACAGATTATACAGATTATATAGATTATATTATATAACCTTGGCTACTATTCCTTGTTATATAGTTCCACCAGATCTATCCTAGACTGTGCCTATATTAACTAACTAGCTTCCTCCAACTCTTCTCTAAGTAGTTGTAATATTGTACTTAAGCTGTCTGTAATATTATCTCCCTTCTCTTTATCTTCGTTCTTGAAGATTCCTAACATCTCTAAGTCGTCTACTAGAGGTGTAATGTCCGTTTAATTAGTCTGGTTAATATCCTTACTTATTATACCTAAAGCATCTTTTTCTTCTTCTATAGCTTGCTGGTCTTGTACTATTGCTATAATTTTATCTCTAGGTGAGATAATGCCGTCTCTATATTCTCGCTGTGTAAAAGAGGGGTTGGTTTATATTGCACTAGTAAGCCCTTTGTCTTAATAACCGTCCTCTTATTTAGAGTGCACTAAAGCAAACGTTTAATTGTCCTGCGACGTCCGCTCTATCTCTAACGCTAAGTGTGCGCGTCCTATGACTTTTAACAGTCTTTGGGTTCCTTAAGTAACTTATTATAGGGTTTTATATTTAATCTACCACTAAGAAACTTAATAGTAAACTAGCCTCTGCGCTGCTTGAGGTTTAACGTGTCTTAGAAGAGTCTATATATGTCCTTAAAGCTTAATGTCTAGCTTATGCTTGTCTTTAATGTCTTAAATATATATATAAGAAGGTTCGTTCTAAGGAGTGGAAACTAGTTTAATAGGGTCTGTCTAAGCTAGGTAATAAAAGGACTGGCTCTCCTTCTATAAGGGAAATAACTCTAAGTAGCTTAGCAATTGCTCTTCTTGGGTCCCCCTTAGGTAACTTATTTTTTGGCGATTCTTTCTTGTTAATATTGCCTGACCTACTTTCTTCTAATACTCCCGTACCTTTCCTATAGCGTTCTCTAGGTTGCTTAGTGGTTCCTAGGTAGTCTTATTATAGCCTATTTACTTTACTTTATACTATGTTTTGTTATCCATGTCCTTATAACTAATAATCTTTAAAACTTACTATTTATCTTTCTCTTATTCTTTATATATATCTGCTTTATAAACTAATGGCTTAATATCTCTATATGCTAGTTCTAGCATCGCGATATGTTATATAGGGTAGATCTTTATTTTGGCTAGTAGGTTTAACTTATATATAACTAATAAAATTCTTTACTTAACTTTAAAAGGTCCTAGTCTAACGTAGTCTAACTTTTTGCTTAGTCGTTAACTCTTGAAATTTTTGTATAGTAGCTATACTTTATCTCCCTCCTTTAGATCTGGTCCCTTAGATCTTTTAGTATTATAGTACTTTTTTATTCACTCTTATACTAGTTTAGCTATTTCTATAAGGTCTATATAAAGATTTATTAACATCTCTATTCTTTATTTAGCTGTGCTACTTGTTTTCTTTGCTTAATATGGCAATAATAACGTTCTTAGCTCGTACCCGTAATTCGCCTTAAATAGTAATGTCCCTATTCCTTCTTGTGGTGTTGTATTATATACAAACTATATAACTGGTAATAATAATACCTAATTATTCTGTATATAATTAATATAATGCCTTAGATACTGTTCTAGTGTCTAGTTTAGTCTTTCCGTTTATCCGTCCGTCTGCGGATAATATGCTGTAGAAGTTACTGCGTAAACTCCCTATTCTGCCAGAAACACTTTTTAAAATGCTGCTATAAATCTTAGATCTCTATCTAATATAACTTTATTTAGTGCTCCATGTCTTATAAATACTTTCTTTATATAGATTCTAGCGACGTCTTCTGCTAATATCTCTTTAGTGCATGCTATAAAGTATCCCTACTTTATTAGCTTATCTACTATTACTAAAATCACGTTATAATCTTGTCCTATAATAGGATCTCTTAACTTTGGTAACTTAATAATAAAGTTCTATAATATAACCTCCTATGGTCTTTCTGGTGTCTTAATAGTTTATAGCCCTCTATACGGTTTATGCCTTATTGGTTTATTTCTTTAGTAATTTAGATATTCTTTTATAACTTATTTTACTAATCCCTAGATTCCTTAAATAATGTACTCCTCCTAAAGTCTTAACACTAGTCTTATAGACCCGTTGTGTCCTTGTGTTATTCCCTTATGGAATTCCTTAATAAATTCTTTTGTAATAGACTTAGGCATATACATTGCTTCTCTATTCTTATATTACTCTAAGTCTAGATCCTCCTTTTATGCTTCTTAGATCTTCTATATCTAATTACTTTCTAGTAATTTATAGACCTGACTTTCTTTAGTTGCTGTAATCCTTAGATAATTATACCTAATTAATCCGTCTTAATCTCTTCGCAATAAAGCTCCTAACAGCTTTTTATTATTTTGTAGTTTAGCCTTTCTGCTTAAAGCGTCTGCTCGTGCATTGTCTATACCCTTAGTATGCTGAATTTCGAAATAGTATTCTATAAGCATTTCCGCCTATTTAACCTATCTTTAGTTGAGTTCCTTTATTATTAGGAATCCTGTAAGGTTCTTATAGTCCGTTTTAACTATAAATGGTTTCTTTGTACCTTATAAGAATGCTCTCTATTTCTTAAGTACTATAACTATACCTAATAACTCCTTGTTGTAGATGTCGTAGTTTAACTCTAGTGGTGTTATTTTCTAACTATAGTACGCTACTGGATGCCATACGTCCTAGTACTTCTATAGTAAGTATACTCCTAGTGCAAAGTCTAATATGTCTGTCTTAACAACCGTTTTTAACTTTGGTTAATAGATCTTAAGGACTAGCTCTTAGGTAAATAACTCTTTAAGTTTCTGGAACAGCTTTTTTTACTTACTACCCCAAACCCATAGTTCCTCCTTCTTTGTTAGCCTTATAAACGGCTTAATGCTTTTTAACCATTATACTATAAACCTCCTATAGTAGTTATAAAACCCTAAAAACGACCTTAATTGCGTAATATTCTCTAGTTCTTGCCAACTTACTATAGCTTTAACTTTCTTTAGGTCTATACTAATCTTTCCTAGTTTAATAATAAATCCTATAAAATTGGTTTTCTTTGTAAAGAACTTATATTTTTTAATTGCTACTAGTATCTGTTTTTCCTATAGTCTCTTTAAGACCTATTTAACGTGTTCTCTATATTCTCCCTTATTCTCTAAGTAAATAATAATGTTGTTAAGATATGCTATAATAAACTTATCTAGGTGTTCTCCTAACATACTATTAATTCGCTTCTGGAACGTTGCTAATACGTTTATAAGCCCAAATTGTATAACTAATAGCTTATATAGTCCTTCCTTTAACCTAAAGGCTGCCTTCTACTCGTCGCCTTCCTTAATCCTAATCTAATGGTATGCCCACCTTAGATCTATCTTTATAAAGATCTTTATATTGCCTATCCTGTCTTAGATTTCGCTAATTAAGGGTAAAGGATACCTATCCTTCCTAGTGATACTATTTAACTATCTGTAGTCTATACATATCCTAAGTTTTCCGTTTTTCTTTGGGATAAACAATACTGGATATTCTGCTAATAACTATAATGGTCTAATATATCCCTTCCGTAAGTTTTCCTAAATAAACTTCTTAAGTGCTACTAACTCGGTTTTAGTAAGCTTATAGATTAGAAAGAACTTTAGACTTATTCCTTCTTTTAATTCTATCTTATAGTTCTATGCTGTATGTTTTAACAGCTTTTTACTTTCTAGTAACCATAACTCCTTACTATACTTGTGGTATCTCTTTGGTATATAACTTAAGCCTTACTTAGTCTCCTTATACGTTGCTTTAACTTAGTGCTATACTAACTTGGTTTACTGTCGCATCTTATAACGTTAAGTATCCCTAATATTGACCTAACCTGTAACCTAATTGATTTTTGGATTGTACTTCTATAACTAAGGTATTCCTAATATCGCCTTATTTTATCCTAATAGTAGGATATCAAAAGACATTCTAACTAGTCTTCCTTTAATAGTTAACTAAATAGGTCCTATTTTAAGATTAATAACGCCTCCTCTATAGGCTATCTAATCTCCTAAAATTGTTATAAGTAGATATAAGTGTTCCTTTTGTCTATATAGTAACCCTATTTTTTTTACTGCTTTTGGTGATATATGGTTTTTTATTACTCCACTGTCTATTAACGCTTTAAACTGCTGATCTTACTATTTAACTTATAAATTTAGGTGTTGTTTTTAAATTCCTTTAAAGGTCTAAGGCTCTAATACTAGTTCCCTCTAGTCCTATACACCTCCCCTTTTTCTAACTATTAGCTGCTAAATCCTATTTATACTTAGTCTAACTTTAGCTAATACTTAGTTTGTTTCTTTTCCTCTACGTATTATAGATAAGTGTCTTCTAGGTACTCCCACCACTATTATCCGTCTAGGCATTCTTCTGTAAGGAATCTTTTTAGTTAAAGTATTAAGTCTCCTTAACCTTGTACTTCTACTGGGTACTATCTATGTATATACTTGGCGTTCCTAAACCGCCTTTTCTCAGGTGCCTAATATATCCTTATTAGGTACTTCTGGTTCTTATCTTTTAGTGCTCTATATATGTTGTAGGTGTTATCCACACAAGCTATCTATAATAGTGTATAATACGCTAAGTAACTTAGGTCTACTCTTAGCTTGTTTTTACTTTTAAGTTTAAACCTCTGTTTAGCTAATCTAACTATTAGTCTTTCTTCTATAGGTATTAAGATTTGTTGCTTGCTTTTCTAGTCCTTAGATCCTTCTTCTAGGTTTCTTAACATTATAATTAATGCCCCTTTGATATGACTTATGTGTTTTTCCGTAATAGATTGGTTTTAGACAACTTTTTTATCTAGCTATATATAAAAGTCTTCCTATTTATTATTATGTCGTTACCTATACCACTTTCCATACAACTGGTTTAGTGTGTATGGTTTGTCTATAAGAAAGTACCTTGTTATTACTGTATTGTAATATCCTTTAGTATGTCTTTCTTTAAATCTAGTTGGAATATCTAGATCCTCTTCTTGTTCCAGTTTATCTAACCATTTTGCCCTAGGTGTCCCTGTACTTGGCCTATTAGTAACTCTTTATACGGGTGCTCTGTCCCTTATATAACCTAGCATAGCTAACCTCTTGTCTAGCTTTTGCTCTTACTATGTGATAATTCTTATCCTAAACTTATCTATAGTTTCTTGTTTTCTGCGTCTTGTAGCTAGGTCCTTAAAGTCGTCTTGCTTCTTAATTACTATATTAACTTTTTGATCTTTAGGCTGAATACTAGGTTTACCTAGAACTACTATAGCCCTTATTTGTTGTTTAAAATCTTGGTTACCTAATAACGTTCTTATCTGTTCCCTAAACTTGTGGTTCTTAAACTTGTATCCTATACTTATTTGTTTGTTACTGAACTAAGTTGCTACTCTTTCCCATTGGTTTTCGTCTGTTATAGGTTCTAAAGCTGTCCTTATTGCACCTTATAAGTCTGGAGCCTTTTTTATCTCTTCTTGAGAATCTTGGACCTATAGCCTTTTGCCTTTATTAAGTAATAAGCTAGCACTAGCAGTTGTTTGCTTACTTAGTTTCTTTTAAATATTGCTCCTTTTGTCTTATAAAGCGATGGAAATTGTATTTAATGGTGTTATAATACCCGTTACTAAACCTTGTTCTGTAATAATCTTAGTTTCTACTTCTATTTTAACTTCTCTAAGGTTTATATACTCCTAGTAAGCTGCCTTTATTGCCTTATTATTGGTAAACGCTTCGCCTATATTAAACTTATTATCTTTAATATCTGATTTGCGAGCTAGTTTATTGGTTCCTCTAAACTTAGATAACAATAGCTCCTATAGCTAATAGCTTGCGCTGTATTTAGCGTCCTTATAAATTTGGCATGCGTTATTATAATAAAACGCGAAACTGTTAATTAAATATTCTTTTGTTCCTTATAGTGCACTATTATCCCTCTGTATATACGTGCCGTCTGCTAGCCTGGTTCCCTTTACTACGTAATTACTCTGACCACCTCTATAGTCTCTGGCGAAATGACTTTATTTTCCGTAATTTATATAAGCCCTATCTTTAAACCATTTTTTTTGTTATGGAGTCCGCCTAAATGTCTTCTGCTGCTAAGATCCCTAGTTTAGCCTCTACTCCTAGGTCCTTTAATTACTAGATCCTTAACCTCTAGGTTTCTATAGTTTCTTTTCCTATCTTTAGGTTTCTTTAGTACTACTTAAATCCATTAGCTTTGCGCTATTTTATAGTTTTTAACTTTATATCTGTTGTTGCGTACTCTGCGCCTTGTATAACTATGGAACTCTGTCTTGCCCTTTCTTAGCTTATTCCCTTTAATAGATCCTATTATTGATCTTTATTAACTGGTCTATTAACTCTCTTAGAGTATCCGCATCTTCTATTAAGATAATTGTGTCTTGGACTTTAGCCTTAAGTCCTTGCTTATACTGTACTATAAGCGCCTTGTTATTCCACTTAACCTATATAGCTAGTGTTTAAAACTGCGTTATATACTTAATTGCTAAAGTGTGTTGTACTAAGTTCTGAAGTTTCTGTTCTGCTGTTGTGGTTACTTTAGGGTCTCTAAATATTTGCGTTAATCGTTCTACGAATCCGTTCTAACTTATAAACACATACTATACGTCTAGGTTAGTAGTTGTTACACCATTTGCTTATATCTCTATAAGGTAAAACTTAAACCATTTTAGAGCTCTTTCTAATAAGAATAATCCTGCGTATACTACCTAGTCCATAGGTATTGCTAACTTCGCTCCTTCCTATATAACCTTAAAATACATCTGCGTAAGAAACCCTTTAAGCTTTAACCTCTTTCCTAAGAACCGTTTAATTAAAGGTAACTTAACCTTTGCTGCTCTAATTCTATTAATACGTTCTTTAAGTAACCTACTATTATTCTATAAGTGATTAACTATTTCCTGTAACTAACCTCGCGTAACTACTTAAGAATCCATATCTGCTATACTGGTGTCTCCTAACCCTGAGGTCGTGGCTGCCGTCAACGTTATTATAACTGGTGCTTTGGGTGGTATATTATTTAACCTTGTTTAATACTATAACCTTAGTAGTGAATGTGTAACAGAACCTTATAGTAGGAACTATAGTGGGTCCTGTTATTAGGCTAGGTATGTAGGTAAGAATAATGTTAACAATGTAATAATAACTAGTGGAGTAGTTGCCTAACAGATTAACTCTAATTGTATTCTAAGATTTACTACAAAGAGAGAACTATCTGGGTAGGGACTGTGGTCCTTTAAATATATAACTATACGCCTAAGAAATCCCTTCGCTCCGTAAGGTACGTGTGCTCTATCTACTCTATTATAGATTATATAGATTACATAGATTATATAGATCACATTATATAACCTTGGCTACTATTCCTCATTACATAGTTCTACTAGATCCATCCTGGACCGTGCCTGTATTAACTAACTAGCTTCCTCCGACTCTTCTCCAAGTAGTCGTAACATCGTACTTAAGCTGTCCGTAACAGTTTATATATAGCCTTATAGTTTTATCTAGTTTTAAAATAAAAAAGATTAATATGCCTACTGGCGACTTACTAAGCCGGATCTATTTCTTTTTCTATAAACTATTAAGGTATTTTTATAAGATTTTAAGCTGTTTATAGGAGGTTATAAATAGAAAGGTTTAGGGGTTATTTACTCTCTTTTAGATTAATTACATAATTATATTCCGAGTTTTGCGCTAGGACTTTAGCTTACCTACCTAAAAAATACCCTTAGTAAGTCCCTTAGGCCTAATGGAATATTTAATGGATTGGGGTTGCGTTTATCCTTTATATTATTATTAGGTAGTTTTGAAAGCTCCCTTAGAATACTTACGGGTAGCATTACGCGCTATAGTAATTGCTTATATATAGCTAATACTATATGTTAAATAGTTTTATACGGTAGCTAGTAGAGGGTAGGGAATTCTTTAACGTAGTGTTTAAGGTACTATAGTATATTTTATATAAATTTATTTATTAATTTAAGCCAGAGTAGCCTATAGCAGTAGAAGTATCTTATAAGATCTTTAAGATCGCCGCCTTTTTATAGTGTCTTTATAACCTATTTAGTAGTTCCCTATAGGATATCCATTATAGAAGGGTTATTACCTATACTAGGCTTTATATCTATTTTGCTATAAAATAGGAGTTAAATCTAACACTCCTTTAGGTATAAATTGTATACTATTTTACCTAGAGGTATATTATCTAGGATATATTCTAGCCTTATTAATAATATATACCCTTTTAATTCTTTATCGTTCTATTATTTAAAGGTTTCTATCTTAAAGTATATCTTAAGATCTACTTCTATAAGCTAAGGTTATTTAAGAATAATATTATAACCTATAAAGTTAGCCACCTAAAAGGGTTACAGACTAACCACCTTAGTGCGGTTATATATTAGCTACTAATACTATAAGCTTATAAGCGCTGTATAGTTTAATCTAATAGTTATCTAGAAAGCCTATAATAGGTTTCCGCTACCTTACGTAGGTGATTATATTGATTATAAACATGTAATTATAATCAAAAGATTGTTTTGATTATGATTAATTAGATTATATGTAATTATAACTTATATACTAATAAAAGTATTATATGCATCCCTGTTCTAAAGTGCGCTATTGGAATGAGAATCGGCCGAATTGAATATAATTGCGACATACTGAAGTAAACGTTAAGAGAAATAAGACTCGAATCTCGTTGCATTGCGTAATGGGGTCTCAATCGCAAGAATGCGCAAGATGGAAATCCGTGCGTTGATTGTTTGTGCCGAGGAGGCAACTGGAAGGATTCCATTTCTCGGATTCAAACTTACCACAAGAAAGCAAGTCTCTAGCAAAAGGTCTTTTTTATTTATGCTACCTGCCCTCGATACTGTGCTCTGTTTATCCGGATGCGCTTTTACAGCGCTTTTTCAACCAATGTCAAGCCACGCCTCGGAGCTTGGACATTTAACTGTATACAAAATCCCCGATTTCCAATTGCTCATGTTTCGGAGTAGCTATATCAAGCACGTAAGACGACAGCCTCTATTAGACTTTCCTCACGCTAGTCGACCCCTATGGTGATTGTTTTTTTGTGGTAAACCTGACTTTTCTATGTTGCGCGTGCGAACATAAGTTCCACAAACTCAACTCTGATGCCGGCCCTGAAGCACAGAGTACGTATTTAATTCAAACACGACATATATATATAGAAAACAGTACCATGTAAATTGCTGTCCTCTTATCCCATCACTATTGGAAGGCGTTGCTCAGGCAAAACTAGATCGGCGGTTTTACTGCTCCAACCGGGCAGGGAATTAATACTATTTAATTTTAGCAGGATTTCCGAATACGATGGTGATATTTGGAACATCCTAAAAGACGGGTCAGAGCTTATAACCTTTTGGTAGGAGCTAGGCATTTAACACTTACACGTGTTACAACAGAACCTGCACCAACCGTAGAGCCCTTCCCGATCCGGACGCCAGGTAGGATTGTCGAATTCCCACCAATGTAGACGTCCTCCTCTATATAAACTTCACGCCCAACAGCGGTAGCTTGGTTGCCCTTTTGACTACGCGAATCCGTTAAGACGGTGTTACCGAATATGCTTACATTCGGTCCGATGATAGTTCGCCTGCCAATCATAATCCGGCAAGGATCCAGAATTGTGCAATTCGGTCCTATGACAACTTCATCCCCAATAGTAATATTATAACCATATTCGCAGGTGAAGGGCGCTTCGATGTAGACGGCCCTACCAACTGGATTCCTTGGAGCAAGCCCGGTGTGTGCCTGTTGCGCTTCTAGTACAGACCGAAAGAGCCGTGCGCGCTCCTCGCGGGAGATTCCTGCATTTGGATTTGTCGCATTGTTAAAGCGGCAGAGAGATGCTCTGCATTGTTCACGCTCATTTACCAATTGGGAATTGAATAGCTTGTAATATTCGCCACTTAACATTTTCTCTTTCTCCGATTTTAGAATGTTTATATTTGGGCGAGGAGCTTGCGCTAGTGGAGGGGCTTGTAAAGGATAAGATGTCTGCGGTTGAGGCGGGGTCATTGACATAAAATGGGAATCGCCCATACTACCGTAATGTTTGTCAGTGGAGGAAAATGAGGCCGTCGGCGCTTGAGCCCGCAGACTAGATAAAGAGATGAAAAGAGGGAATTAAGATGTCCATACTGTTGTAAGTTTGGGTTATAAACATGAGCTTGTAGGTGGAGCGCCGTTGCAGCAACACCCGGCTGTCTATATTTATTCGGTTGTGGTCTCAGATTAGGTGCCATGAGATGGGCGTGGGAGTACTCAGATACAGCAGAGCTCTCTTGAAAATATAAAGAGTGGGCTTTTTTTGGCGAAAAAATGCCCCCAAGATTCCTTGCAGGCTGGCCGTCGTTTTCTTCGATCACAGTTAGCGCAGTCGGCTCTCCGTCGACTCGGGATGGTGCACTTGGGTCATCATAACTCTTCAGGCTACGGCTAGAGCGAGGGGGACAATATGTTATCAGGGGTATTACTCAATAACGATTACGACTTACATACCTAGAGAAAAGTGATGATTGCTCAGAAGAGCTAGGTTTTGGTCTTAACGGAACGGGGCCTTCCGCAAGCCTAGGTTTCTTCCATGTGACTCTCATAGCATAGCCTTCGCATATATAACTACTGCGAACGCAATTTTGACCTAAATATGAGTTAAAATGCTGCAAGTACAGTTCGGCATTACGCAGTTTAGCTAAAATTTAACGCACATTGAGGCTTTGTTTCATCACATTTCTTCTTCCTGCTTCGACAAGTGTGACAACCCGTCTTCGAATAATTACCAGGTTCCTAGTTTATATCAGTTGCATATTTGTGAGAATTCTAATACGGTGATATCAGACCCGCTCTCTCTTCTTAGTATTGGCCTTTTCGCTAGTGACATCGGTTTCGAAGCTGGAACCCTCTGCCTGGCTTTGTATTTCACCACCAGTCATCGAATATCCATTTTCAGGGCTTCCATTGACTTTGTGTGCTACAAACTCAACGCTTCGATGCCCCTGCTGCTGAGTCACCGCAATTTGAGCTTTGTTCATGCTTTGCTTTGTCAATGCGTGCACTATCCACAGCTGGATAATTGCGCCGTGGGGGATGCTTTGTGAATCCTGCGGTTGGCGATATGGACATCAATCCGTATCCCAGATTGTAGGCTCCTAGTTGAGACCCTCTTATTGTTGCGTATATGAGCAACTACTCAACGGTCGTTCTCGTATGCTAAAGGAAATCGTTAGAGACTATCCCAGGGCACTTTGATCTATCGGTCGTATGTTTCCCCTATGCGACGCCGTGATAGTTATCGCAGTTAGGATCATGTGCACCATTTGTCTGATAAGCTTTCTCTAGGAGACTTTGGTGGGATTTTACGCGCTGGTGGGGTGATGTCACTGATGTATGGTCCCGTTTAGTCGTGGATGATGGATTACGAGAGGGTAGTAGCTGCGAAAGGCGGCGAATCGGTTCTTGCACCGGAAAGTTCGAAGTGAATAGATTGTTACGATAGGGAAGAGGCATGGGAACGGGCGGGGAAGGCGGCGATTGTTCTTGTACTTAGCACCGAAGCAATGATGCGGCACAGTTTCTATCCTAGTCCGCCAGCGCTTATTGGCCGCGAGTGTGGCGTGTGGCTTGTGACGTGCCGTGGGGGCATGCTCAACCGAAATACGAGCGATACTAAAATCTCCGAAAGTAGAATAACTGTTGTATTTCTTCTCTACATTTAACAGTTTTACAAATATCTTAGTCGCAACATTCGAGCTTGATTTTCAATGCGTAAAGTAGACATTCGGCTAGAACTCTATGTTCACTCAAACAAATAGCAAGGAAGAAAGATAGCCTGCCGGTTTAGCCTGCCCAGTGTCGGCCCGGATTATTTCATGTCTAAGAAAACCTTGGCCTGCGTCAAGCTCCGTTAATTGCGGGTTCTGCGCGTCGAGCTCTACGGCAAGCGGCCTGGGGGTCTGATTTGATTTTGTCTATGTAGAGCTACAGTAGAAGAAACCACACGGCAGCAGCTATGACGGCAACACCACCCTCGCCTCCAACCACTCCTCCGATTATGATTAAATGTCGAGTGCCCACCAGGAGGAGTTGGTAAGATGCTGGTTGATGAAGGGGTGAGCTTGCGCTGAGGGCGGAATAAGTAGTTGAAGTCGAAGATACGGATAATGTCGAGGGAGAGGAGGCCGTCGAAGTGCCGCTAGGGTTTACATTTGTGACCTGGCCGTTAGCAATCTAAACTCCCTGTCCACTAGCGCAGCATGCTGTAGCTGCGTTCGAGTTGCCGCAACATAAGCCGCCGTCATTACAAGCGGTGATGATCACATCAGTTGCGCTCATCGGGTTTCCGTCTTGACCTTCAAGAATCCACATTAGCAGTATACCCTCAGAAAACCAAGAAATCGGGACGATAAACTCAGATATTTATGTCATCGCCGACGCATAATTTAAGGCAGTTCGGCGATTTCCATGTCTAGTCCGTACACGATTCCCGCAAAATAATTCCCGCGCCAGAGTTGTAGCAGAGGCCGCTACTACGTCTACAGTCTGATCGCCTAACGGCCAGAGGCGACAACACATGTTAAAGCCACCGTTGGAACAAGGCTGGTAATTGTCCACAGGGCGTTCGCGATTACGTTGCGGTCTGTGCCATTTGGAAGGTAACAATTTGCCGATTCACCTTGGAAGTATAAGATGGTAAGGAGGAGAGAGTGGATGTACCCAAGTGACTGCATCTCCAGTAGTTCCCAGCGATCAGCCTCATACTGAGGTTTTGGTGGAAGCCAGGTATATATGTTAAACCGGAACCAAGGGAAGGCTTGCTGTGCGAGAGTTCAAACGTGATGCCGTCTTTGGCCAAGACACTCTTTATATGCGCTCATTTTGTTGTCTTCAGACTAATTGGATTGTACAGTGAGACATACAGGTTCCCGCCAAATCTCCGTGGAGGATCATGTTCGCCCAGGCATTATGAGTGACAAGGCTATTCCATTCCGCTTTACAGATCCGGCTGCAGGTGCACTCACGCGATGTCCAGTTGCATACCATAATAGGCTGCCAAAATTTCTCTAGCTAGGTGGCGGGCTAAAAGTTGCTCTTTCCGGACGGGAAGGCGGCAGAGAACCGGTGTCTCGCATATGTTCACAGTGTTTTAGCACGTGTGCGATCGAGTATATCATATCTAGAGACATCATCGGTATACGGGTGCAGGTGAGACGAGCTGCAAGCTAGCCAATTGGGTTTTCTAGGCAACAATTAGTGCTGGGGATATCGTAGGTTTCAAGGTCATCAGATGGATAGCGCTTGGATAAGATTATAATAAGATTGTGGGGAAATTCTTGTTTTTTTTAAGAAAAGAAAAAGTAAAATAGGCATATTTGATGGGGTTGCACAGAAGATCGTATTCAAGGCACAAATATTTCCCGCTCTTACGTGGATGCGGCTGAGCCATCGTCTCGGAGGCTGAGCAATCAGCCCCGCAACGCCCTCAGGATCAAGGAAACCCTCCCAAACCAGAGAAGACTTGGAGTTGTAAAGGCGTGAATATTGGAAGTCGTCCCTCGGACCACCCTCTTACAACCCAAAACTCTTCATACTCAACCTTCCCATGATGGCTCTCACAGACGCTATGACTAGTCCATCAAGACTATCGGCTCTGCCCGTGGAGCTCCAGAAAGACATTGTTGAATTGCTTGACATCCCTTCCAAGCTTGCCTTGAGAATCACCAGTTGGCAGTTTTCTTTCCTCATCAAGCCTCCCACCCATCAAGACCTGTTGGCTGCAGAAAGAAGTGCATGGGCCATGGCACGGAGGCTATTCGCTTGTCAAGATTGTATCCGACTTCGACCGAGTCGCGAATTCGCGGATGCTATGAAGAAGGGGCCTAAGGGCCTGAATGGCAAAGAGCCACATAAGCGCTTCTGCATCGATTGCGGGCTGCACCCAAAACCAAGAACAACACGGTATTCGCCTGGGTCGGAGATGGAGGTAATGGGCAAGCGATACGTGATTTGCAAGTTCTGCAAGATGTACACATCAGAGGTTGGTTGTGTCGGCTCTGGGCTCTGCGGAGATTGTCATGCCAGTTGCGGATGTCAATGCGGGCCTACGTCGGTTTCCATGGCTCCTAGAAGTGGGAGCTCGGCGAGGAGGAAGCGGGCAAGGCAGCGCGAATACGAGGATGAATGGGATCTACCTGAATGTTATGATGAACACTTCTGGGAGTGTTACGATCCAGCGGATTGAGGTGGCTTCAATGCCGCTCAGGATCATCTAGTTGGAGCAACTGCTACCGCGGCTGGGAGCGATGCAGCATTTCAAACGACATTGCTAAGGTTGTGTTGGCTTATGGGAGGTGGATGAGGTGGATGCATACAAGACAGATGTATGTGGTGAACAGTACTGGTTTCCTGGTGTTGAGTATCCTGTGCCGCCTCGCCCTCTTGGTCATAGTTCCAACCTTCGCTAGTTCTTCACCAGGTAGCATTCAATTTATTGTCTTCTCAACCACCGTCATCATGATGCAAACTCCAAATCTAGACCTGGCCCTCAGTGTGAAGGAATACGAATATTCAACCTCAACCTTTCACCGCCGTGTTAGGGGCTTTTGTTCGCAAAGCTAAGCGCTGAATAATAAGATCTTCCCGTAGCTGAGTTCTCTGGAGGTTGGCTGAGTGCTATTCGGTAGAGCGTCCGGCTTAATCAACATTCATAAAGGAGTCGAAGCCAAGAGGTCTTAGCAGGTAGCAAAAATATTTCCTTTCAGATACGGGCCGCATGTAAGAGGCCGCTGTTGCTGCTCTTAAATACTTTGCCTGAGCTGACAATTAGCCTGTCAAGGCGCTAGTCGGCGGGCATTGGCTAATTCTCATCACGGGACAAAGCGGTGATGTCATGAAGATCTCGGTCACCCCGCAGCATCAGCCCTCGCTACACCTCCCTCTTCGCTCTAAAGGTCTACCCCTTGCAACGGTGGAATTCGTCCTACAGTTATCGATAAGAGCTAGCCAATAGAATTAATAGGAGAGGCTCCGTGACCATACGCGTACTTTTGATTCTGGTGTTCGCGCACGGTCCAGCTCTCGGGATAACATGAGCCCAAGTTAGCCAAACATATATAGCGGATTTTAGTAAGAGGTTCTTAGCGGTTCTTACCCGTTTAATAAAGTTTTGGCGGAAGATATAAGGGGACTTTATAGATAGGGGGCTATAAGGCATGATTATAGAAATAGGATAGATTGTAAAGGAGACAAATCCTTAAGGAGGTAAGGCCTTTAAAATCAGAGAGACTATATACTACGGGCATGTGCCTCTAGTATATAACTAATGGCCATCTAAGGGGTATCTAGGGGTTATCCTAAGGGCAACCTAAGGTAACCGCAATAATATCCCTTATATTAACCCCCCCCTGTTACGGACAGCTTAAGTACGATGTTACGACTACTTAGAGAAGAGTTGGAGGAAGCTAGTTAGTTAATACAGGCACGGTCTAGGATAGAGCCGGTGGAACTATATAACGAGGAATGGTAACTGAGGTTATGTGGTTAATCTATAATTTGTGGGATTTAAGGAATATAGGATCTATAAGCAAATTAACAGATTAATAAATTAACGGATTAATAGAGCGAAGGAATTTCTTAGGAGTATAGTTATATATTTAAAGGACTATAGTCCCTACCTAGATAGTTCTCTCTTCGTAGTAAATTTTAGAATATAATTGGAGTTAATCTATTAGGCAACCACTCCACTAGTTATTATTATATTGTTAATTTGTTCTTACCTATATACCCAGCCTAATAATAGGACCCACCATAGTTTTTACTATAAGGTTCCGTTACACATTCACTACTAAGGTTATAGTATTAAATAAGATTGAGTAATATACTACCTAAAGCACCAGTTATAACAACGTCAACAGTAGCTATAACCTTAGGGTTAGGAGATACCAGTATAGCGGATACGGATTCTTAAGTAGTTACGCAAGGTTAGTTATAGAAAATGGTTAATCGCTTATAGGATAATAGCAGGCTACTTAAAGAACGCATTAATAGAATTAGAGTAGTAAAGGTTAAGTTACCTTTAATTAAAAGTGTAAGGGATATTATTGCGGATACCTCGGGTTGCCTTTAGGACAACCTCCGGACGCCCCTTGGATGGTTGCCGGTTACGTGCTGGAGGCAAGTGCCTGTAGTATATAGTCTCTACGATCCCAGAGGCCTTACCTCCTTAAGGATTTGTCTCTTTCACCAATCTATCCTGTTCTATAATTGTGTCCTTATAGCCCCCTGTCTATAAAGTCCCCTTATATTTGAATCCTTCCTACTCTATCTGGAAGGGCAGCTGGCTTTAAGGACCAGATTGTTTGTTTATATCTTTTGTTTATATCTACCATCCTCCCTTAAAATCTCGCGACGACCTGAATGGAAACTCCATGAATACCTTATGGACAGCCGTCGCGCTAAGGCAGGAAGGTCCCTCTAATAGCGAGAGATTGTGACAATATAAACCTCTGGGTAAGACGGCCGAACGAGCCCTAATATCTAGATGTATTAAGAGCTTGAAGACTCTCGCATACCTATAGTTACTGGCAATGCTGAGGAAAACGCAGACACCCTTTATAACGGTCACAACACTACTGGAAAGTAGCTGGAACCCCTCTGGCCCCATTTAGGCTAATTGGAAGATTAAGCGCCAGATATAACCCTAAAATCTTCCCCTAAACCAGAAATGCTAGAGGAATATACTAATGCGCCTAATTAGGGACCCAACTAGAACCCTCCCAGAAGACCACCGGCCCATAATTGGTATAGTGGCGGCGTATAGACTGTTTATGAGCCAAGCGGGCCTACCCCTTTAGGCAATCTAACCTAACTACTAACTTAAGACTTAAGCCTCGCAGGGAAACCTGTATTAGCTACTAGTACTAATACTATCTCTATAGCCGGAGCTTCCCTAGGCCTAAGGTTGGAAAGTTAAGAGCCCCACACCGATTTTCTTTAAGGAGGATATTGGGAAGCTGCTATAAGGCTCTTAGAAGCCATGCGGGAAGGAGCCACTAATAAATATATTAAAAACCTCTAGGGGTAGGTCTAGATCTAGTAGAGCTTAATCTAAGCTAGATAAAATCTTTTACAATCTGGCTAAGGCTAAGGGCCTTTTAGGGGATACCTAGTACCTACTTAAGGAGGTGTGGAAGACTTAGAGAGGTATCTACGTAGTAAATAGAAAAAGAATATGGACTGACTGGTTAAGGCCTTTAGTAGTCTAGAACTCTGCTAGAGACCCAACGCCTAACAGTTAGATGATTGGGTTTATAAAATAGATAACTTCTTTAAGATGCTAATGATATAAGATAATACTAAAGAGCGTACCTGTTGGATTATTAGTAAGATTAAAGATTAATCCTTAAACTAGATTGTACTAAATTAGCTTAATAAAGAGTAAATTACTATATAGCCGCAGCTGTAAACCTTCCTAAAGAAGTGGACTTAAGATCTGTATGTTGTATAATATGATTACGCTGAACTATTCTGGAATAGGATATAGCTTAACCGCCATGATTTCCGCTAGTTTATAAACTTTATAGAAACTTATGCTTAACTAATAGATCCAGAGCCCTTTAAAAATAAGGACGGTAGCATCCATAAGAAAGAGAAAATTGGATTTATTTAGGCTAGAATTAAGCTAGCAATTTGTAATGAAATGAAGCGTATAGGAGCCCTATCGCGGATTACTATATATGCGGATTTTAAATGAGCGGTTCTAAATGCTAAGGATGTGGTAAGGAACTAGACCTCTTTTAGTAAGAAGCCGGGGGGTAATTAGAAACGCGGGCACTCTAGTAGTAATATAGGGCAGACCTAAACTTTAAAGAAGCCGTTCTTAAAGAGAAATCTAGAAGGGTTAAAGTTAGGGACCTTAAGCAATGGGAAAGACTTTTGGGGCCAACCTAATACCCGTCTGGCACCCTTACGGGAACACTCTAAAAAGTTAAGAGAAAACTTCTCTAGAGGTAAACCTAATTGGAAAAATAAGTAGGGCGATAACCGCACTAATGATCTAAAAAAAGAAAAGCTTTAGTTGCGGACCTCTCCTAGCTGCAACTAGGGTAAGATACGGAAGGAAAGACTCTCTGTATTGCTATTAAGCTGGAAATGGTACTCCCTATAGGCGAGGTACGTTAGTTCTAAGCACTATATAACAGCGGCGCCGAAATTAATCTTATATGATATGATTTGGTAAAAGAGCATGAGCTTATCCCGTCGCTAAAGTGGTAGAAACCTATTATAGGGTTCCTAGATAAGCATTAGATTAAACTACACAGTGCCCATAAGCTTACAGTGTTAGTGGCTGATATGTATAACCGCACTAAGGTGGTCAGCCCGTAACCCTTCTAGGTGGCTGACTTTATAGGCTATAACCTTATTCTTAGATATCCTTGGCTTGTGGAAGTAGATCCTAAGATACGCTTTAAGATAGGAGCCTTTAAATGGTGGAACGATGAAGAATTAGAAGGGTGTATTTCACTAATAAGCTTAAAAGATATTCTAGAAGATGTAGCTCTAGGAGAAATAGTATACGCTCTATACCCAAAGGAGTATTGGATCCAACCCTTGTTCTATAGCAAGATGGGTATAGAGCCTAGTATAGGCGATAACCCTTCTGTAATGGATACCCTATGGGGAACTGCCGGACAGGTTACGGAGACACTGCAGGGAGGCGGCGATCTTAAAGATCCTATAAGATACTTCTACCGCTATAGGTTACTCTAGCTTAAGCAATATATAGAGAGTATGCTATAATACCTTAAACGCTGTGTTAAAGAGTTCCCTACCCTCTACTGGCTACCGCATGAAACTGTTTAATGTACAGTGGCAACTATGTACAAACAGCCACTATAGCGCGCGACGCTGCCCGCGAGCGTCCTAAGGGACCTCCGGGACCTACCTAATAATGACGTGGAGGACGAATGCGACCCCAATTTGTTGAATATCCTAGTAGGCCTAAGGGACTTACTAAGGGTATTTTCGGGCAGGTGAGCAAAAGTTCTTTAGCGGAACTTAGAATACGATTATATAATTAATCTAGAAGAAGGTAAATAACCGCTAAACCTTCCTATCTATAACCTCTCTTGCAAAGAGCTTAAGATCCTACAGGAGTACCTTAACGGCTTACTGGAAAAGGGATGGATATGGCCTAGTAAGTTGCTAGTAGGCACACTGATCCTCTTTGTCCCGAAACCAGATGGGACTATAAGGCTATATGTAGACTATCGCGGTCTTAATAAGATTACAATTAAGAACCGTTACCTACTACTACTAGTTAGTGAAATGCTGGACTAACTATCTAGGGCGAAGATCTTTATAAAGCTGGACCTATAAGACGCCTATTATAGGCTCCATATTAAAGAAGGGGATAAGTGAAAGACCGCTTTTAAAACCTAATACGGCCACTTTAAGTATATAGTAATGCCTTTTGGGCTGGCTAATGCGCCTGCGACATTTTAATTGTATATTTATAGAGCCTTAGGGGGACTAGTTAACCGTATATATATTATCTACCTAGATAACATTCTGATCTACTTAGAAGATAAGGATTAGTATAAGCAATATATCTACAAAGTGCTGGAACGCTTGGATAATTGGGGCCTCTACGCTAAGGTGTTAAAGTGTGTCTTTAATACTAAGTAGGTTGAGTTCCTGGGTTATATTATGACGCCTATAGGTATAGTTATGGACCTAGTATAAGTGTAGATAATCTAAGAGTGGCTAGAGCCAGAGAGCTACTGGGATGTTTAAGTGTTTCTAGGCTTTGCTAATTTCTATAGGCGCTTTATCTATGACTACTTAGACGTCACCCGACACCTATTTAACTACGTTGCTGAAGCTTCCTAAGACCCGGCCTAAGGAGCAAAAAGCTTAAAGGTGGGAAGGAAGAAAACTAAGAAGGGACCAACTAAATGGTATAAACTATGGATATGGCCTGGAAAGGTCTAGGAAGCCTTTTAGGAACTACGCGCAAAGTTTATAGAAGCTCCACTATTGCGGCATTTTAACCCAGATTAGCCACTAATAATAGTTACTGATGTATTAAATTTTGCCCTTGCTGGTATCCTATTACAACCTAATAGGCATCCGGACGCTACCCAGCTCTACTAGAGACTGGTAGCATTCTATAGCAGAAAATTCCAGGGACCTAAAGTTAGGTATTATACCCATAATAAGGAACTGCTTACTATAGTTAACTGCTTTAAATAGTGGTGACACTACCTTAAGCACGCGAGCTATACCACTTGTGTACTCTTAGATTATTATAATCTACGCTACTTTATGACTATAAAGGAGCTTATACCTTAATAAGCTAGATGGGCAGAGGAGCTTGCGTGATTTAACTTTGAGATTAAATATAAGCTAGGGGAAAATAACCCTACTAATGGACCGTCACGACGGCCAGACTATGCCAAAGGCTTTAAAACGGGAGAAGGAAAATAGATGATAGATATTTTACTCCCTATATTATAGAACAAGCTCTGGGTGTAGGATGCTTAAGCACCTACAGCTCTATGTATTAAGTCTTAGGCGGTGCAACCCCCATTAGTCTTTACTAACGTTTTGGCTGGTACCCGGTCCGTTACTAATGAGGGTCTGAAAATACCTGGACAGGACGTCCTTGATATAAGTTTGGAACCTGGTAATACACTACCCTTAATTACTAAGCTATCCCCTTAAACTAAAAGCGAAGCTATAGAGCAATTAGAACTTAGAGCCCTATAATAACTAAAGGACTTTAACCTTATAGCGGCCTTCCTGACGCACGCGCACTAAGAAGTTGTAAGATTTATAGTACTATCTAGTCTCGTACTTGGAGTAGTATAAGGTGAAACAGCTTTCACCTAGGAACTATCCAAAAGGTTAATGGATCTTATCCGTAAGGTGCAACGGAGGGACGCCTTCTATGCCATCTTTAATGTGGAAGTAGACCGGAAACGTGACGGAAAGGAAGCTAAAAGGTGTTAAAATTGGGAACTGGACCCAATGGGCCTACTGCGTAGAAATAGTAAGGTTTGGGTGCTATAAAAAGTAAATCTATGATAGAAGATCCTTATAAGGAATTATAATGATCCTCTAGGCGGCCACTATGGTCAAGTTAAGATAGTGGAATTACTTTAACGTAAATACTACTGGCTAAAGCTTAAGTAGGAAGTAAAGGAGTATATTAGCTACTGTGAGAAGTGTTAAGTATATAAAATCTGAAGGCACAAGCTATGGGGTTTACTTGAATTAGTTCCCCCGGCTAGTAAGCTATAGTAACATTACGCTATAGACTTTATTACGGATCTCCCGCCCTTAAAAGATAGGTAAGGATGAATATATAATTCGGTCCTAGTACTTATTAATAGGTTTTCAAAGTACGTCCAATACCTTCCTGTTAACAAGATAATTAACGCATAAGCGCTTGCAAACCTAATTAAGGAGAAATACTTTCTTAAAGTAGATTAACCATACTCTATTATCACTAATAGGGGCAGCGTCTTTACAAGCCAGTACTGGTTAGATCTATGCTTTCATTTAAAAATAGACCACTGTTATAGTACGGCTTTCTACCCGCAGATAGATAGGCAAACGGAACGCCAGAACTAGGAACTGGAGTCATATCTATAAATATATTTAAACTACTAGTAAGACAATTGGTATAAGCTACTTCCATACGCGGAGTACGCTTATAACTTAAAACAATATACATTATATTAGTTTGCACCAATCTAGATTGCCTATAGTGTCCAACTATTAGGATTCAATAGTATACCTAATAATTACTGGCTAAGGCCATATAATTAATTATAGGATCCTACTAGGAAGTCCAAGGATATCTATAGGAGAGTATAAGGATACCTTAAGGAATAGGAGGAGTAATAAAAGCATACAAAGCAGAGCCTATAAGATACGCAAGAGTAGTAGAGACTTTAGTACAACCACAAACACCAGAACAAGCATTTTGGCGTAGGCGATAAGGTTCTATTATATTTAACAAATATTAAGACCTGTTAACTATTAAAGAAGCTTAATACAAGATACCTAGGTCCCTTCCAAATCAAGGAATAAATTAGTAAGCTAGCCTACTATTTCTAGCTACCCCTATCTATGGCCTATATGCATCCAGTATTTCACGTAAATCTACTAGAGCTATAGCACAGACCACTACCAGAAAAGAACTTCCATCTAGGCCCAATTAAACACCCTAAAGTAGTAGGCGAGCGGTACAAGGTTAAAGCTATACTATATTATAAGTCTATTAAGAACAAGCTTTAATATAAAGTCAAATAGCTAGGCTAGCCTACTAAGGACTCTATATAGGAACCAGAGGATTACCTTAATTATTATAAAGATATTCTAAAAGAATATTAGGACTAAGGTCTACAATCTACAAATTACAGAAAGCGCTCTAATACTATAGTGTCATCACAACCTATAAAGAAAGCTTGCGGTAGGCTAAGAAAGGCCCTAAAGAGTAAATAGGTCAAATCAGATATGGAATAGACAAGCTCTAAAAACCATAAGGATTAATTAGGGCTACGGCCTAAGGCAGGACAGGTTTTTAGCCTTTTTACGTATATAGCATAGAATTGATAGGGTATTTTGCTAGAATTGCATTCCTATTTATTAGTCTATATTAGGAATAGTGTTCCTATGCCTTCCTAAATGCTTTATAAGGCCTTTCTAATTACTACTATATACAAGAATTAATCCTAAATGCCTAAATTAAAAGCCATTATGCCTTATCCCCAGGTGTAGGATTAGTATCTATTGGCCCACCAAGTGATGGCTAATAGGAATGAGATCCAGATCTAGATCCCTTGGTAGGAGTATAGGCAGGCATAAAAATGGGGGCAGGCTGATAAGGTGTAGATGGAGTAGAGATCCTTAAATGCTTAATACTAATATTAGGCCCAAACTAGTACTAATGAAGTTCTTAAGGCGTAAGCTTGTAGTTAATAAAGACACGCTTAAGCCTAGAATAAATAGAGATGTTAGCTGGCTGGTAAAGACCAGAACTACCAAGACCTTACTATAGTAATTGTTAGTTACCTATCCGCTAGGTACCCGAAGGGTAACCTACCTAATACCGCATTATATTGTGCTCTTTTGAAACTTGATGCGTATGCGCGAACTTCTTCTTATGGTAAACGGCGACCTTCTTCTTATTACCCCTATCCTTTACCCTATTTTTAGTATACCAACCTTGCTCTCTTATCAGACGTTGCTGGCTAGCTTGCTGGGAATTATGGGCGGTATAGATGGCTGTGGTATAGTCTTGAATTTGACCTAGATGTTTAGCGTTAGCGCTAGAATAAGAGAGAGCCCGGGTGATGTAGTAGTTAAGGATATTGAAGGATTGTTGCTACTCAGGCCTAGGCTATATTAAAGCCTAAAGTTAGCAATGGAAACCTATTAAGGATAGGAAAGCTTACCTTAACGCAACTGCCGCTCTTAGTACGTATGCATTAATTATAAGGACTGAAGGTGTTGGACCTTATATAGTAGGTCTTGTTATAAGCATCTAGAATCTTCTTATTAGACTTCTGGTCTTTTAAGGACGTGTATATAAAGTTATTTAGGTAGGACCAGCACCAGTTATAGGTTAGCGGAGGTTAGGGTTCTATATATAGTGGTAGGGCCAGAATACGCTATGGAATCGGATTAGAAGAGCAGTTAGTAGGAGAACGAAGAGGTATATTAAATTAATAATGGAAAAAAAGAAAATCTTGATAATATATTAAAGATACGTCCAAATTTGGACGAAGGGCGATGATGGGAAGTGAGGTGTTGAAGAAAAGGAGCAGCTTAATAAGTAAGGTGTCTCTATACTTTACCTCCCAATACCTTTTTGGTGAATAGCCGCAACCTTGCCAATATAACTCCGTTATAATAGCGTAATTCAAAAGGAAGGAAACACGTGTATAAGCTATTTGGTTATTACTTCCTTATAAAAACTGATTATGCGGCTAGGGAAGGCAATTAAGACGTTAATTATAGACGTATATAGGTAAAATTATACCTAAACAATACTATGGTATTAAAGAATAATGTTATAGACGTTTTTAATAAATCGTATAATAGCTAGAGGCGCTATTGCGAAGTATCCCTTCTATTTGCTAGGCAGTAGAGCTACGCTAAATATATAGTATAGAACCAACGAGAAAGGATTATAGATTAATATTTTAAAGGTTAAAGACGATGGTAAGCCAAGGCTCTGTATGTTAAATCCTATACTAAAAGGTCCTATGGAACCATATTAGGAATACTAAATTGCCTATAATACTTGCAATTGATTGCAGACCGGTATAAAGGCTTGAAAGTAGAGTTGCATGAAAATCCTTGGGTTAGCCTAGGTAGTTACTAGCACGTTTTTGGTAGGCTTCTAAGGGGTCTCCTAGCAATCCTTGTGTTTTTTCTCCAGTTATGTTTTTCCTTATTAAGGTTTTTAGGAGTTTAAAGCAGGGGTTAGATAGATAGATAATATACAGCGGCTTACCAACATCTCTTTAAACCCCTTCTGGGACAAGCCCTTATAATCTCCCTACTGCAAGGTAATGGCGATCGGGGGCCGACCGTAAGAAGGGGAGGGGCAATGTAAGGGATATTATTGCGGACACCTTGGGTTGCCTTTAGGACAACCTCCGGACGCCCCTCGGATGGTCGCTGGTCACGTGCCGGAGGCAAGTGCCTGTAGTATATAGTCTCCACGATCCCAGAGGCCTTACCTCCTTAAGGATTTGTCTCTCTTACCAATCTATCCTGTTCTACAATCGTGTCCTTATAGCCCCCTGTCTACAAAGTCCCCTTATAAAAAGATTCTTAGGAGAGAAGTTAAAGCTTAAAGGGTTTCTTACGCAGATGCATTTCAAGGTTATATAGGAAGGAGCGAAGTTAGTAACACCTACGGATTAGGTAGCGTACGCAGGACTATTTTTAATAGGAAGAGCTTTAGAGTGGTTTAAGCCTTACCTTACAGAGATATAAGTAAATGGTGTAATAACTACTAACCTAAATATATGGTATGTGTTTATAAGTTAGAATAGATTTGTAGAACGGTTAATATAAATATTTAGAGACCCTAAAGCAACCACAATAGTGGAACGGAAACTTCAGAACTTAGTATAACACACTTCAGCTATTAAGTATATAACGCAGTTTTAAACACTAGCCATATAGGTTGAGTGGAATAATAGGGCGTTTATAGTATAGTATAAACAGGGACTTAAGGCTAAAGTCTAGGACGTAATTATCCTAATAGAAGATGCGGATACTCTAAGGGAGTTAATAGACTAGTTAATAAAGATTAATAATAGGATCTATTAAAGGGAACAAGCTAAGAAAGG
>Ga0307507_10000353_pt1 | contig 93466 bp, 28 predicted proteins | sample 7_EM_MG_FD_207223 | JGI IMG/M metagenome (GOLD analysis project Ga0307507, IMG submission 207223) | Populus trichocarpa ectomycorrhiza microbial communities from riparian zone in the Pacific Northwest, United States - 7_EM | ecosystem: Host-associated > Plants > Roots > Unclassified | place...
CTATAGCTCTATTAATATAGCTTTAAAGTAAAGTTATAAAATTAGTTACTATTTATATAAGTTAGAGCTATATTAGTAAAGTTATAGGGGGTATATTATTTTAATAGAGTGGAAGATGCGCGACGTTCGGCTCTAGGCGAGTTATTAATATTTTATAACTGATAGTAAGTTTCCCCCCCCCTATAACTCTACCAAAACGGCTCTAAATTATATAAATAAGGGCTTATTTTATAGGTTTAGAATAGAGCTATAAAATAAGCCCCTATTTATATAATTTAGAGCTATACTAGTGGGGCTATTAGGGATATAATGTTTTGGTAGGTGTATCGAAAAAAGTCAATTGATACGATTTAATATAATATGATCTCGTATATCGTATCAATAACAATTGAATGGATTTTACCCAACCCTGGTATAGATTTAGCAGTTGATGGTGCTTAGGATACTAAATACCACTATTACCTATAATAGGACTTTTATATAAATTATATAAGTGGTAAGTATTATACCTCAAAAAATTGAATCTAACGTTAATATAGTATTAATATCTCGCTAATATCTCTAAAGCTTGTCTTACCTAGTAGCTAGAATTAGATCTCTAAAGCTAGAGATAGTTTATTCTGGCCCTTTAGGAGGGGCGAGATGCCTGCTAAGAAATATACATTACTCTTATAATATGATAACGGTTGCGGCAAATCTGCTATTATATTATTAAAATGCGGTAAAGACAATTCCTAGTATTTATAGCCATTGCGATCCTCCGTCTTGCATAGTTAGTATTAAGGATAGTCTTTTGCTTTGCAGTCTCTGGCTCTTTAGCTCTATATTTTAAAACTATTTCTACCTTCTGTTAAACGGAAGATTAGGAATAAGAACTATATCTTATTAATTAAGGCTCTAGAGCCTCTATATATACACTAGTTAGGTGGATAATAGGCACCCTTAATCTAGCTTTAACCTAGCTAATTAAATTATATATAGAAACGAATCGGCGCTTAGTTAACACCTTTACTACTAGCCGGACGCCTACTACCTATTTGCCATTTACTAGCATAAGTAGATTCTAGTTCACCCCTAAAAGCTCGCAGAATTGGGGCTTAAGGTAGGGAGCTGCATATAATAAGCTATAGCAGCTACTAAGGAGATGCTTCTTTAGATTTATTATACGGCACATCTAGAAATTAATGCTTAGGTTCTCTCGCCCGTCCACCTCTATAATTAAAATCGTTATAACTTAAACACTTTGGCTTCTAGAAGTCACGCATTTCTCTAAAAGACAATATACTACCACTATAAATTCCACCTTAATGCTTTCTAGGTGCGTAGATAACTGGCTATATAGGGATATAGCAAAGTTCCTAAATAATAAAGAGTTAGTAATAATTATTATCAATAACTCCATATAACCTTTATATCTATACGGTAAGCTTTAGTAACATTTTATGCATTCCTAGCTTGTAAAAAGTACTTATATTCCATTTACACTTTTCCTTATAATTATACCATTTTCCCCAGCCAAGCCATTCTATGGTTGAGGCAGTCTCTATATAGAAAAATATAATTTCTTCTAGCAAATCGATGCTAGACTCTATGGATTAAACGGCTCTATAACCCATAATAGCCTTAAGTAAGTTAGTAGTATACGTTCTACTCCACTTAAATAATTTCTACTTAGTAGTGCAAAGCCTAAGCATAACCTTATATATAGATTCTTTAATAAGCATTTTAAATTCTCCTAGAGTATCTAGATCAATATACTTAGTATAAGCAGTAGCGCACTATATTATTGTCTGGTCCATAATTAAACTTAAGGGAAGATTAGTAATTAAAGGATATTAAAAATAAGGGTAAAGAACCGCGTGGCTTAATTTATAAACTTTAATTAGGATGGCGCTTGTATTATTAGAGGAATAAGCTTTTTATTAAAGGGTCGCATATATTTCCTTTATACGGCTATAGTAATAATCCACAATCACTTCTATTAAAGCTTGCCAATTAATTCTAGAATATGGCGAGCGTTCTAAGCTAGGTGTATTTACCCTAGCGGTTGCATATTTTAACCAAGTTTGCACTATTCTTGCATCTACCTTACTAATGTTTAGAAGGCGATATCCTCGGCAAAAACCCCAGCCGTTTTAGTATATATTATAACCGAAAATGCCCCTATAATAAGATCCGCTTAGACTACAAAGCTAAAGATTATAGAAAGTTACCATTCTATAAAAATCTAGTTTAACTCTCTTTTCTATCGCACTACTAGCGCCGCTAGATTAGCTATAATGCCAGGTACTACTTCTAACCTATTCCTATAAATTCTGTGCTGTAAACAGATTGCTATATCCAAGCGGCGGAGTTCTATGTGGATCTTAAGGTAGAGAGGAGTTTTTCTCCCTCTACTGGTTTCTAGGGACTGTGATATTACTAGTAATAATCTCCTATACCCCGGAATCTGAATAGTTGTAGAGCATAACTTTAAATCCTGCGTTTATCCTTATAACTCCGTTGATTTTAAGACCCTTTATAAGGTTATATAGTTAATAAGCTCTAAGCGTTTTATTATATATATAGTTGTACCCAGGGTTAATAGGTATATAGAGTCCTAGGACTGCTATCTAGGAGTTAAGGGATCCTATAGTAGTAAGTAAGGCTAATTGGCTATTAAAGTAGATTACTTTTAGTAAATTTTTTATAACCATAGTATAAAGTACTATAGTACTAATAGAACCATAGATGCCAATAGACATTTCGCTATATACTTTGTTGTTAAAAAAGCCTTTTCGCTTTAGCTTAGCTGATTTAAGCAGGGGTAAAATAACTCTAAAGTATATTAACTTACGCGTTAAATGTAAAAAATGTCGGTTTTTTGGGTATACCAGACTATACTTTTGAATGATATAGTTAAGTATTTAGCGGCACGGTCGCGGTGACAATAGAGTGACCGTTTAGTGTAAAGATACTAGGCCATTGCTTTAGGAGAAAGTAGACGGAGTTAAATATAAATAATGTAGTAATCTCGCAATCTTCGATAAAGTATAAATAGTAGGAAGGCCGCATCTATTTGTCTTGTCTTTTATATTCTTTAGTATCTAAGCGTCAAAAGCTATAAATACCGTAAAAAAATAAAGTCAGTAGTAGAATTCCCAGTAGAATTCGCTGAATGCGCCTTTGCTATAGCTGGCGTTTAAATCGAACCTGGTTTAAGGGAATTATCTATCTTACTAGGCCTTGAGAACGAAAATAGATGGGTATAAGGGTAGTTATAAGCTCCTATAGATAATACGTTTAAAGATAAGGTAGGCTGGCGGCAATGGCTACTACTACCAGATTATATGTAAGCGGTATAATAAGCAATAAATGGCAAATTATCCAACGGATAGGAGGGCTATATGGCAAACTATAGCATCCTGGCGCATCCGGTGGTTAGCGTGTTTTGTTAACTTTCCCCTAAATAGCAAAAATACCGAAATTTCCCCTATAAAGAGGCCGTGCGGAAGTGGCTGCGCTAACCACCAGAATTAAAGAGATGCTATAGTATTAAGTGTATTAATCTAACGCTTTAGGACAGAATTCCCCTTCCACTAAATACCGCTTTATATTAGTTCTTCGCCCGCCTTATATATCCTTATCCTGGCCATTTATTACTTATTCCCGCTCTTTATAGGATCCTAAAGTAGCTTATATAGTGTTTTAGGTTTAATACTTAATTGGTTTATAGGATCCTGCCTTTTATTATGCTGAAACTTAAATAAGTATCTATATTACGTTAATTTACGGATGTTATTCCTATGCCTTAGGGTGGCGTTAAAACGGGAAACTCGGTGCCTATAGACCATTAGATTTGCTATAAGTATATAAGGTATATAGTGCAGTGTCTGCCTAGAGTGGATAAATGCCTAATGCTCTCTAGTTGCAAGGGCTCAGCTATAACATATCTACATTATTCTCTGCAGGTCTGTGGATTATACTAATAAAGCCTATACTAGCGCCATGCCCCCCGTTTAAACTTCTATTTTGGAGCCTTAAAACTTACTTGGGAGGTATATATTAAACTAGTAATTCAGAATAAAAACTCTATTTATTAAAAAGAGCTCTAAAAGCTCTTTATATACCTTAGATAGGTGGCGTAATAAATAGACAATAATATTGTCTGTTAGGTAATAGAAATAGGTAATAAGACATTATATAAGACATTTAGTTATAAGTTAATAGACACCTAAGATATAGTTTATATAAACGATCTAGGTCAACAGACAGTAGTAAATAGTAGTAAGGAACTTTAATTTAGGTCAACAGTATAAAACAAGCTATGCCTATTATTCACACCTTTACTAACACAGACTGTAATGCAAATAAGGTCTTTAATAGCGAGGCGCAGATTGCGGTGTGTATTAGCCAAGCTGACTTAGAGTATATGTATACGGTAGGTAACAAAGACCAGTAAATACCTATTTTAGAGAAATTAAGGCCTAAATTAAAGGGGAGTGTGCTATAGATATATATATAGAGGTTATGAACCAGTATAAGAGAAGCCCTTATAGGGCGAATATTGCCAGCCATACTCCAGACACTTATGGGATATGGGGCCACTGTTAGTATTATAGGTAGTAGGGGTTGGCTGCATATATATTACTTAGAGGATACCGCGCGACGTGCAATTACGGCTTTAATAAGCATATCGCAGTGTAGAGAAACATGTTAAATATAATTACGCTAAAGTCTATAGAAATATGCAGCCTATTCTAGCATCTATGTAATCCACTATTAATCTGTCTTATTGCTGCAGCTAAAGGATATTAAACGTACTTTTTAATACCTAGAACCCATGGCTATCCTTTTTATAGCTATATTTGCACCAGCCTAGTATCCCTTAAAATGCGGTATTAAAAACGGTGTCTTTGTCTAGGGGGAATCCTGAACATAAATAGTAAAGGTATGGGATAGATTCTAAGATAGAAAGGAATTTAGGAGAGGAAAACTATAATCTCTAGGAGGTCTAGTTTGTCTTAAATTAAAGCTAAGAGGATCTCCCAATTCGAGAATTCGCACGCTTTGTATAGGACATTTGTAAGGAATACTTAAGGTTATGTATAATTCTTAAGTATAACTAAGTAGCGTTGCTCTCTTTTGCTTTATAGTTATTAAGAAGCACCTTAGGCCGGTAAGTAATAGGGGAGCATTGCGTAGGATATAATTTTAAGCGTAGACTTTAATTAATTAGGACGGGTTACTTCTAAATATAAGGCATACCTACTCTAAGTACTCTAGGGAATCTCCTAGCTTTATAATATATAATATTATAAGAGGTTGGTCAGCCTAACCGATGCTAGACTAAGGTAAAGTAGAATTAAGCAACTTAAATAAATTAGTAAGAGCGAGAAAATAAAGAGTATATAAGGAAAGTCGGTTACCTAGTAGTAGGAGAGAGGTGGGGCCCTCCTACATATAACGCATTAATTGGATTAATACTGCCGGAAACCTTACACTTAGAGCTTAGATAGTGATAAACTAGGCGTCTAATATCTATACCCCTTTAGAGGTTGGTCCACCTCCTAAGTTGACACATTTAATTAGGGCAAAGGTTTGGCACTTGTATTTACTATATGGCTAAGATATTCTAAATAGACGTAAGCCACTCACAATTGCTCTAGTGAGAATAGATAAAGTTAGTTACAAAATATTAGGGCAAAGGAGAGAGTTATACTAGGTATAGATTCTTATCTACTATAGGGGCACTACTTCTAGATTTTCTATAATAGCGCAAGCTAACTAATTTAGGGGTGTAAAGATTTTACTACTATTATATATTAGAGTCTAATACTAAAACAAATAATCCATAGCCGCTATAATCTACGTGTTTGCAGCATCCTTTAAGCCGTTTGCTTTAATACACCAACCCTAGTTACTAAGACACTGCCTATATATAGTCTACAATTTCGTTAGAAGCGTGGGTGCATTATACTAAATTAGACTTACCTTAAGCTCTAGTGCCACTATAATGTCTTCTGTTTCTATACCTTTACTAAGATCTAGCGGATTAGAGGGTTGTTCCCAAATAATCCTAAAGTCACTACGACCGCTAGCACGCCTATATTCTAAGACAAAGGGCAGTAAACGAGTTGGCTGCTGCTTATCCTTTCCACAGGGATACAGAATATATAGAGGAGGATAAAGGGGGGAGTAGGCCTTTAAGCCGTTATTAAGGCTAGTAGATAGAATGGTAGTTTCAAGTACTTTAGCTAAAAGAGAAGTGTTATTTAACAGTCCTAACTACTAGATTATTAGCCAAAATTTATAGGAGACTTGGAAGTTTATATTTACCTATTATAACCTAGCAGCACCTATACTTTATATATAGAGGACCTCCTCTGGATTCTAGGCTTCCCCAAAAGCCCGTTTAAGAAACCATATAATGGGCGCTAAAGTTTTACGAGACCAATAAAGAGTGAAGAAGGCTAATAGAGAGGAAAAGACCTATAACTGTTAATAAACTATAACTAGTAGTTTTAGTAGACGTACTAGATTTATAATGTAAATATTGTATTCTAATAGGAACGCAATCCCCTAGAGAGTAGTAAAAATAAATAGAGCGCTTAGATAAACAGTTTCTACCCTAAGAACAACGGTGTTTACCCCTATAATATACCCGCTATTGCCTTTTGCCCTTATATTAAAGGATCCATGTAAATAACTTATGGGTGTTACTAGTATAAAGGCCAGTATAACGACTTGCACAATAGATCTAATTTTCAAGTCTAACCTCTACGAGATTAGCGCTATCTAGTAAATTAAAGTATTGCGTGCTTACCAGGCAAGGCCTACTATAAGAGTAAGACCTACTAGGGTTATTAGGATAGGGAACCAATATACTAACCTATAAAATATACTTATACTTAATTTTATTACTAAGCTATTAAGACTAATACTAACGTAGGATAATTCACTCTTAATAATCTTATGCAGTATCATACTCTAAAATTCTAATTAGTATAGGCAATAGAAAGCGTAGAGTAAGACTTACATTAAATAGATAGATGGGGAAGAGTATAGCCTGTAATAAGGTCTAGGAAATGACTATTCCCGCTTAATAAATAGATTCTATACCGCCTTTAGCTACTATAAGAGAAATACTAATTGCTCCCGTAATAACACAGAGGGAATAAAGAACAAGAGCAATATAAGTTACTACGCAAGGCCCGCGTTTAAAAGTAGAAAGAGGTGGAATACTTAAATACCATAAAAAACTATATATAATAGCTACGAGTCTATAACTAGTGGCAGAAATAATAGTAAGAGAAAACATAGTAGAAAGGAAAGCCTGGTAGGGCAAGCAATTAGTAAGGCCTTAAGGCAATAAGAGTATATAGGTAATGAATACTATATAGAAAAGCCCAAGGCAGAAAATGGAGTATGTAGAAGGTAAATATGCATATATACTTAAATCGGGCGAAACTAGCTCTATATATCCAAGTTATCCCCTTACTACGCTTTTCAATTCAGACATATATCTAAGGACTATTAAGATATACTATTTTAGAAATCTAAGTCAGCTTGTAATTATAATAAGTACCTCTTTCCTTTTCTCTAAACTAAGTGCCATATTAATAAAACTATGTTAGACTCTATGTCCATTATTAAGCCATTAAAAGTCCCTATGCTCTTTCTTTTAAGCGGGCATTTAAGGATTAAACAATTGATCTATAGCGTAGGAAATAAGGCTTGCATAACTCTAAGGATATTGTAACCGCCTTTTATTAATAAGCTGGAATCCTATTATAGGGGATCGCGATTACTAAAGGCTTATAAGTATTGCGGTGGCGTCCTACCAAGGAGGAGGGAAAGTAAAGGGCGTGTTCTAAAGGGTTTAGTAATTGCTTGGAGTCCGCTATACCTAATATAGCTAGGTTTACTATAAACCCGGCTATATTAGGCATAGTGGCTAAAGCGGTCCTAACTTTAGTCCCCTTTAGTCCATTTACTGTAATGCCTTAGGTAATAGCAAAAATAAATAACTTACTAAGGGCTTATAAGTTCCAAGGAAGTGACGTTAAGTATATCTTATTTCTTAAACATTAGTTGACGTATGCCCTTTCGCTATTATCTTTATAATTATAGCGGGATGCCCTTTCTCTGTTAAGTTAATTCTATTAGTCTCTGCCTTACTATAAATCCATCCGTCTTCTTGCTTAAAATCCTAGTTATTAATCTGGCTTACTATCTTACGATCTAGGGTTCGTTGCCTATAATCTCCTTAAACGATATAAATGACCGCGACTAGAACAAGGCTCTGGTGCTCCAGCTGCTTAAGCAGCCACTATAAGAGGGATAGTACAGGAGTTGGCTCCTAATACTACAGAAGAGTACTTAGCTACTATAATAATAGAAACCCTCCGAAGCAAATAGTTCAAAGCCCTTAACTGTTTTATTAATAGTTTCACCACTGCGGATAACTGGGACACGGTAAGACAAAATATAGGGCTTTACTCTTCTATAGAAAACGATACCGTAATATCTATCCTTATCGATAATTACGATAAAGCCGGAATATCTTTCCTACTTAAGCGCTATGAAGAAGCTATGACATCTTCGCTCTATACTAATAAGAGCATCTGCGATAGCAATACCTACCAAAAACCTGTAGAGCGCTACTCACGGAATCTAGTAGAATTTATAAAAGCTTACTGCACTTCTATAAAGGAGATTGAAAAGCTTGGAGACTCGCTTACTTTATCTATAGAGCTCTATTATCTTATTATAAAAATCCTTCTCTTTAAGGACCTTATCTTTGGGATGTTCTGCCGTTTGCTAAAACTTAATGGGACTAAGAAAAAGGTTGTTAGTTCCTTAATAGCAAAATGGTTTAGCTATTTAAATAGATATCTATATCGCCTTTATCTTTCTTGCGCCTAGGTAGTCCAGATAATTTTAAAACTCCAAAATGAAACAAAATCAGACATAGGCGTAGGCTAGGGTAATAGGATTTTGGAAGGATTATTCCTAAGTACTACCTACTTTTATTTTGAATATAGCACTGCTAACGTCGCTAGCTAGTATAAGGTTATCTTAATACTATTACTTTTACACAAACGTTAAAATGAGTTCTATGGTTTTGAAGAATCGGCTAATAGATAAGAGCTACACGAAGCCATATAAAGCACCAGAATAGCGCCCTTTTGACATTCCTTACATTATAAGAGCTATGGTTATTAGAAATCTAAAGCTAAGTTTTACTTTTAAGTTTAGCTTACAAAAAATATGCACCCTCTTAAACTATAATTTTGACATTGCTTTAAGTAACTATAATCAATTCTTCTAAGATGACTAGGGGTATATTATAAACTATAAGCTTTCCTTTCTCCTGTGGAAATAAGTTGTATATAAGCTAAATTAGGGTTATCTGTTCTTAGTCAAATCTACAGAGGCTAGCGGTGTTAATATACATATATTAGACCCCTATCCTTACGCGAACGGAAGCTGTTCCGGCATTGCTAGGTTAACTAGCCCCCCAGATCAAATTACGGAAAATAGGTATGCTTATTTATTAGAGTAAGGGGATAAATAAGATATGGAGCCAATGTATCTAATATCTAATGCTGTAACGGGTGCAGGAGATTTACGCCATAGTAAGTTTCTAAAACACCCCTATAAATATACTCAACTAACCCGCTTTTATTATAGAGAGGAACCCTTCCTAATACCCCAATCGCAACGCTAGTAACACCAAATAGTCTCTAAAATCGCTGTGCTGCCCCACTCCGCCTTCTACGAGAAAAAACATTATATAAGTTTAATGCACTGGGTCAGGTAGGCAATCTTTTAATGGCCTAGGTATGGAAGGGTTAACTACTGGCAAGGAGGCATAGCAAGGAGATAATAATAGAGCTATGGCGAACTCTATAAACAAAGTAGCAATCGTACTTTCTTAGCTTTATAATAGCACTTTAGGCTTATTAAATGTCCGGTTGACTAGAGTATATACAGAGGGGAATTATAATGCAAATGGTACGTGTTACTAAATTGATCAGCTATAGAATTTGGTAGATATTAACTTAGATTTAGCATTTGATAATTCAATCCCCCTTAATAGCCTAGCATTTAATGGCTATAGCCTCTTTAATCCAGACGATTCTGCCCTAGTGTTTGACGGTTTTAACCTCTTTAATAAAACCAAAGCGTATAACGGCATTCTCCTCTTTTAGCCTAATACCTCCTTAAACATATTTAATTTACCGGATATAGAGAAATCCGGCCTATATTTATTCTAATTAATATATAAGAAGATCTAAATCTGGCTTAATCTGTATTTAGCCCTATATGGTAGCAACGTCCCTAATAGCTACCTTCTTTCCTTTTAGTATTAGGGCTAGGCCGCGAAGAGGATAAATGCTTATAGGGCGATTCTTCCAGTTAATATAGCTAAACGCTAAGTTGTCAACTCTAAGGACCTTATAATCTTTTGGTAAATTCTAAAAATAATAAATATAGGCTCCTTTTTCTCCATTTTTAGGTATACCAATTTTTCTTTAAGGGCTTAAATCTTTTCTTTATATTTCGGATGAATGTATATATATATTCCATCACCCCTTCTATCCCACTCCCCTAAATTCTTATATTAGCTTAGTAGTTTCATCCAGAAGATAGATTAGCTCGACTACTTACGCTATAGGGGGGGCTTTTTGGGGGAAGGGTGGGCTATAACGGCTATGACTTGGTATATATAGTGTAAAGGGCGGTAAGGCTATAGGCTGCCGCTGTATAATAAGTATAGAGTCTTTAAAGGCTTCGATCGCGGGGTAGAATTAAGGGGCAGTTATAATGGAATTTTTTTTGCCGTGTAAGAAGGCGGTTAGGAGATTCTTTAGCAGTATAAGAGAGACCCCCCAAAGGCTTCTTATTTAAAGTCTACCTCTTGTCACTCTATCTTATTTAGAGAAACAATAAATAGTGCTATAAATTCCGGTGAGAAAGCTACAGAAAATTGTAGTTTTATGCACGAGACATGTAAGCCACTAACTACTATACCTATAACGGGCCGCTAACATATACGCGCGACGCCCATTTCTATTAAATCCACATGCGCTTATCCAATTCTTAAGGAATCTGCTCTGCAGTGCCCTCTTCCTGCCTTTAATAATGCGTTTATGGCTCTATCGCTTTTAAAATTGACCGTAATTAGTATACTTAGCCACCTACAGCAGCCTTTGTTACGGCACCATCCTCGGTTGAATATATATACAGCTATAGCTAGCCGTTCACCGATCCGACGTATAAATAGACCATAAAATACCTCTAGAGTTAATACCCAGTGCCAAAAGTAATTAAAGGCAAGCAGCTATATAGCCCACACCTTTCTATACCTGCTGACGCCTATAGATATCCTATACCTTCTTACCTTTAACCGTGCGTACCCTATTTAATCCGCAGCCTTCCTGCTCCCTACTAGTTACAGCTTATCTATGCCCGATCAGAAACAGGCTTCTTAAGTAAATATAGGCAACATCCCTATAAATAAAGAGGAATTGGCAAGAAGAATAGGGCCACTTTTAGTATAAAGGGGTGGGACTGTATATCTAGCTTTTATATGGTATATCTCGTTCTCTATCTCCCTAACTGTGACACTAATAAGCTAGGGGAGAGCACGGTTTTATATAGAATTGGTAATTAAAGGTCTTGTTAATAAAAACCGGCCTAGAAGCCCTTATGACGTTCTAGAAGTAACTTAGGTGAATATAAAAAAGATATATTAGCATTAAAGGATAGAGTGTATAAAATAGGGCATCTAAATCCTTAGCGGTACTGGAGATGTGCTTAAAGCCTCCTAGAAAACAACCCTATATTCTATTAGCATCCGGAGCATGGCTAGAAGCGAGGCGGCATTTGCTAGCTTTCTATAGCGTTTTACATTCCCTAAATATGTATTAGTAATACTATGTCTATAATCTAGGCTTGATGCCTCTTCGTTACACACCGCACGCGTATAGGCATATTGGACTGTATAATTATACTAAGGTTCTATTAACTAGTATATAAATAGAAGGTTAAAGCCTCTAACCTTAACTTATTAACGCTTAATATAAGCCTTATAGATAAGCAAAATTGCGCCTATTAACACCTGTGGGCTCGTAGGGATAAATAGGCTGTGGAATTATCTTTTTATACTAGGCCTTATAATCTATTAACTAAGGCAAGCAATCTACCTAATATCTCTACCCCTCAGCCTGCTAACACATTATTTCTATATATTATAGTTCCTCGCCTCTGTCATTTTGTCCAATCTTTGTCAGTTAGCTAATTTTATCCTAACTATATTGGATTTCTTTAAGGAATGCCCTAAAATACCTAACTCGAAGCTCCCCCCACGCAAAAAACTGGCAGAGAACTTAAAAAAGGACGTTTTTGACTACCTACTAAACCACAAGCTGGGAAACCTCTTTGAAGTATTTAGTAACCCTAACTTCTAGAAGTTGTGCATAATATTATTTCTAGGTTACACGAAGGAGATAATATTTAAAGAGTTGCTTATAGATCCTCTTACTAAATTAAGATTGCTGCTTAACTTATACCTTGGGGAGCAAGGCGCTGATATACTAAACACTTATTTAATAAGTTTTTAGGTAAGTAGTACCCCATCTAATTACAAATACCTTATATTTATACTTTTTAGGGAATGGCACTAGTCTTATATAGTTACCTCTTAATAATACTTTCCGAATACCCTAAAAGTATTAAGGATATTCCGGAACACCTTTTGGCCTTTTCCGATTTCTGTATATTAAAATTTTTTAGAAGCGATTAGTATACTAAGGGATAGGAGTTTAACGCCAATGGTAATGTATAAAATTGGATAAATAGGGGTACTATTACTTATGGCATTAAGACTGGGACCTTTTTCAATAAAAAATACTATATAATGGCATATGAAGCCTAGTCTTGAACATGTTTCGTATATTATTATATAATTTACTTATTCGTTATTATATGCCTATTTAATACGAGCGAAGCTCTCTTGAAGTTTTCTCTCTATAAAGTAATGGTATAATTGCCACCATATTGGCATTCCTGCAAGATACAAGTGATGAAATTCTCGCAATTATACCTAAAATCTAAAAGATTGCATTGTTAACTAAGCATTCCTATAGATTAAGCGATGACAACGCATAACGCCTAAGGTAAGAAGGCTGATACATATTATTATTACCGTAATACCTTATAAGTGCATTTATAGTCCCTTCTCCCCCTTTATGGTATTGACGGCTCCTAAGTTGGTACCTGTGCCGACTCAACCTCCAAGACACGTATTTACCGGTCTTTGTCACCCAACGTACCACAATGGCCCGCATGTATGGATGCTCGAATTGAGGCTAGCCCTTTGCCTTTTTATACACTATTTTGTATAGTGGGGACTGGGATCTAGCCTAGTCTGACCCTTATTATAGTATATAAGGCTATTAAGGTCCTTAAATCCTTCCTTCGCACTTAACTTATATTCCGTAATAGTAGCAACCGTATTAGCCCCTTTTACATTTTGAAGTAAGGAGCGCTATGACCAATGCAATTATCCTAGTGCTCCCTTAGACAGATAAAGGGTAAATTTTTACACTTTCCTTTTACAACTAAGCTTACTAATTTATAGACCCTCTTAGTTCTCTAATTGTCCTAGTCTATATTAGATAGAGGAGGACACACACCTTCTTTCTCTAGCGTATTATTAGAGGAGGCGTACATACTACCAAGAAATACATGACCTTGAGATAAATATACGCGATAAACAGCCTTAAGAGCTGGTTAAGTTTTAGGCTGACTGGAAGTCTATTGCTTATCAAATTAATCTTAAATAGAAGAAGGATTTCGGGCCAGACGAATGCAAGAAGCAATAGGAGGTCTATATAGAGGAAGCGGGTAAGATAGGGAAGTACAATATTATTAATAATCTATTAGAGGTAGTAAAACAGGTTAGAATCTAATAAGAAAAAGAGGCAAAGGAAGTAAAGGTATTTATTAAGGAAACTAAGCCACTGCTGTCCTAGCGATTTAGACAATAAGATGTTTAGTGGATATATATAACGTATTATTAACTTACTAGTTTAAGTTTCTCGTAGACGGCCTGTGCGTGAGTCTTATAGTGACCTCTTACTACCCTGCTGTTAATTTGGTATTGGCTTAGCGCATAAATCTACCGGTTATAGATACCACCGTGGCCTAATGTAAAGATTGCGGAGAAGGAGGAATTTGCTGCCTATTATTAACCAAGTACCTAAGATCTGCTCGTTCCAGTCTACTTCTCCCTAAAAAAACCTTCTTTAGATTTAAATCTATTAACTAAGGAATTCTGTAAAGACCTATATACATAAACCCGGTTTATATACTCGCTGACGCTCCTATCTCTTAATTCGCCCTATTTACCTTTCGGTTCTCGTTGCCTCCAGTACTTAATAATATTTAGTGCGGAACAATCCTACTAGAAAGGTTAGGCAATAATAACAAGTAATAACAAAATATAATGCCTAAAAGGGGAGGGTTAATAAGCCACCCTTTTACCTATTATTGCTACTGCTGGTATTGCGCGTACATGCCTGCTGGCCTAGAACGCCATGCGGGGCCGTATTTTATTGCACATTTTTAATTAGTTACTGCTTGTTGCCTCCAGAATACGTATCTTATTGGTCTTTATTACCTAACACACTATAGTAGCCCGCATGCATGCACAATGCTTAAATTAAAGTAAGCCCTTTGTCTTCTTTAATGCACTAGTTTATATCCTGGTCTAATCTTCGCTAGGGTATATAAGGCTGCTAGGACGTTAAATTCTCCCTTTACTATTTAATATATATCCCGCAATATTGATTATATATGTTTTTTACCATTTTTATATTTTGCAACTAATAAAGAACCTAGAAGCACTGCTTAGTCTTAAGGATTCTATAGCTTGCGTTAACTCTATTACTAATACTTAATACTAGACGTAAGCTTATATATTATCTCTCTTTAATACTAGGCTAACTGGTGTAGATATAGCATCCTAGCGACTATAATATATTCACCAAATTCGATCAGCCCCCTTTAGGGGTTAAGCCGCTAGTTCTGGCAACTGGGACCTTATATAAACAGAACTACTTCCCTAAAGGTTAAACCTTTAATTACACCTTCTTTATAAATACAAATCTCCAATATAAAGGATGGCCCTCTCTGGATAATTATATAGTAGCTATTAAAGTTTGCTCTAGGCTCTTGCCTAGTTTACACTTAACTAGTCCTTATATTGTCCGGGTTAAGGGTCCCGCAGATAAAGGCCTTAATATAGTGGACGTTATTCTTCCTATAAAGGAAAATGACGATTTCCTCTTGCTTATTAAAGGGAAAGTAGTTAGGTGGGCTAAAAGCAAATATTTTTCTTATAGAACGTACCTTATCAAGCCTACTACCCGTAAGGAGCTCCTAACCCTTAGCCATTTCTTTAAAGAGCTTGGTAATGACGATTTACTTATCTATTTCCATTTACTTAAATAGTCTTATAGTGAAAAGGTGCTAAGGGTTGGCAAGAGATTTGTTTTAGCAAGATCTCTATTCTTTATAATAAAATATAGGCTGTGTAAGCACCCGGTGTATTTCTAAAATTGAACCTTAATCGTCTATCTATGTCCATGCCTATTTTATGCTGATAAGAGTCTTAGGTACCCTTGTAACATTTACAGAGCTATAAAAGGTACCTCCCTAGTTGCTTTAGTCCACGGATGCCTTTATGGTATATATATATCGTTTTATGGTCTTCCTACCTAAAGCATGGCGCCCTGTTTTATCGCAATATCTTACTTCCCCATTCTACTACCATAGCATATGCGATTACACTTAAGTTCACTATAAGTGCACTTACCTTTAATATATAGTAAGAGCTTAGTGCACAAAGTACTAAGAGACGCATAAAAGATGCCCAGCAAATATAGTTGCAATGTAAAAAAGGCTCTTATTATTTATATATAGCTAACAATTTATCTAGCGACCATTTTTAGTACCGCATTTTAAGATATAGCCATAAGAAGAATGCTATCCCTTAACCCATTGATTTGGGTCCTACGGTTATCGATAAGGGACCAGCTATAGTAGCTAATTAGAAAACCCGGTTTATTATAAGGGCCCTATAATAGGCTTGTATAAATGCCTCTAAACCGAAGCTTGTAGATTGCTACTATACAAAGATACTAAGCTAAGGAGAAGAAGAAGAAAGGGGTATCTTAAGAGGGCCGCCAAGGCGCTAGTAGTAAGCGGGCCAATAGTAGCGTAGCAGAATTTGGTAGGTGGCTTGCCTTAGCACTATTATAGGCCTAGTTAAATCTAGTAGCGAATTCTCTAAGGACCCAAACGGGTTAAGGGATAAGTTTTTAGATATTAAAAATTATGTTTGGTACAGCTGGCACGATGATGCTTATTAAGGTTTTATGAGTATATTTATATAAGGGAAGTAAATTTCCAAAGTGATTTTAAGATCCTAGCTACTGAAGAAGTGTTGACCTAAGTTGGATTTCCATTACCTATTGACCTATTTAACTGAGTGGCAATATTGACCTAGTGGCAATTGAGTAACAGTTATATATTGTTATTAGCGTATCTGTTAGTCTTTTGCTACCTACCTTAAGTATATAGATAGCTTCTAGAGCCAGCTTTAATTAACAGGGTTCTTATTCCTGATTGTCCAGTTTAATAAGAAGGTCGATTTTCTTAGGAGGTAAGCTGTCGTGTCTATTGAGCTTCTTGACAAGTTTACGAAACAACTTGTAAAGTGCTTTATCGTAGTCTAAGTAATAACTTAATTCATTATAATCCGTAGTAGGCGTTGAATGTTTTCTTTCCTTATTATCGAGGGAGACCGCGGTGGTAAGGTGACTATAATCTTGGCCACTGGCATCTAGGCCCCCGGGATGGTAAAAGATAATATTAAATTTTGTATTAGGATAGAGCTCTCTGGCTATAGCTGCTACTTTATTAGTAATATATAAGAGCAAGTACTAGTAAGCTTACACGTAATATAGGCAAATTCTACTGTTATCTCCTTTATTTTGAGCTGGGTTGAGTTAAATAGGCTATTTCTATTAAGGTTAGCTATAGGAAAATTAGAACTAGAAGTAAAAGCGTACCTAGTTACTATAACTTAGAAAGGAGGCCCTGTTAGATAGTAAAAGATTATATTAAGCTAGCCTATTTATATTATTAGGAGCTCCTTATAGTCCTTTAGCAATCCTTTCCCAATCCTATTCTAGTTACTTAATTGGAGCGCGTCTAGTGTCACGCCCCTTAATCTCCAGTGCAGTTGGGACACGTTTAATGCTACGCCCTTTAATATCTTTAATGATGTATTATTGGAACACGTTTAATGCTACGCCCTTTGACAATCTATTAGTACCGATGCAGTTACCCTATAGGACGACCGGACCTTTTTTATTATGGTCTAGAACTATAACACTCTTAACTTCTATTAGACACTACACTGGAGTGCTTTCCCTTACGTAAATATCCATAAAATATAAAGGGGCATAACGTAAGCCTAGACGAGATATCCTATTAAGATCTTGCTTTGCTGCCTTTGCGAAAGGTAATATTTTTAAGAGCTCTCTAACTACACCATATCTAAGCTAGGAAACCTCTTCCTTATAGACTTTTTTTAGACAATATCGAATAATGAAATTGCAGGACACTTCTTTCTCTGCCATATACCATCCTTCTATATACTGTAGCAGAAGCTCTTTGTTTTCAGCGATTTTACTCTCTAGAGCCTATACCTCTTCTTCTATAATATCACTCTATCCTTTTAGAGGATTATGCAAGCCTTGACTTTTAAGTAGAAGCAGCACTCTATTCTATTTACTATTAATCTGTGTCTTAATCTATGTCTTTCTTTTTATAAAAAGGAAACTTACTATCTAGTTTTTATATATAAGCGTCTATTCCTAGCTCTTTATGTCGTAGCCTATCTTATAAGCTAGTTCTTTTTCATTTACTAGGATTGGTTGAAAAGCGTATATATAGAGTGTGAATCTAGGGTGATATTGATACCCTAGTATAGGAACTTCCTCCTGTCTCTTAAATCCAAGTTTTGAGTAGAAATCTTTGCTACCTAGCGCAGAGGATACACCAAGTAGAGTGCTGTCTAGAAGTGAGATAGTTTTAAACTACTCTATAATCGTTTTGCTATACCCACGTTGTTAAAATCTTGGATATATTACCAGTGTTTAGAGACGTATATAATGTATAGAGCCAAACCATCTGTTATTAGGATATTAGAGCTAATTCTAAGGCTTAAGTAAGTGATTACACCTAGACTTAGCTGGTTCGGTATATTCCGAATAGAGCGACAGAGCTACCTCGCTTATATCTCTCTTTAGGTTTAGAACTTCTTCCCAAAGGTTATTTACGTTTATATTTGTATTAGAAGGGATCTAATCCACCTAGGCGCCCTAATAACATTTAATAACACTTACCTTCCGGCTGAAATTGGCCGCTTTGATTGGACCCCTCTGGTAGAGATATAATCCTAACACTAACAATTATAGAATTAGAATTCTCTATAGATGGGTATATATCTTTAAGCGTATCGTAGACGTAATTATGCTTATCTTTTTTAAAACTGTCTCCTATTATAAGTATAATACTATTCGGATTTCGAGTTTCTTGTAGAAGGAAGTTATAATAGTAGTTAACTATATCTTCTACGAAATTGGCATAGAATGGTCTCTAATATTACTATACTTTAGAATGGAAGAATCCTGCTACGGTAATAACTGCTATTTGTGGTATTTCTAAGAGCTTCGCGATACGAAGACGCCCTAAATTGGGTGCTTCTTGCGTCGCTAGCTGGCTTTCCATCTATACGGAGGAGAATATAATTGGGTAAGAGTGGTGGAAGTGAAATATACGAAGGAAGCTGGAGGTGGTTGAAGTGAAAAGGTATATATAGTGTGTTTGAGCTAGCAAGTTCCGACTATCCTAGGTATTTCTTATATTAAATAAAGACCTAATGGCGATTATACGCTGAATTTCTAGAGGGGCCCTCTAGCACTTTAGGCTAGCATCAGAACGCCACAAATATAAACTTATTCTGTCCGTAATTATAAGATAAATCCCAGGCTAATCTAAACTTGGTCTACTAGTGCAACTGTTTAAAACCAGCTACTATGGGTTATTGGAAACTATACCCTATAAAGTTAAGGGATTTGCTTATCGCAACACCCACTATTACACCTATAGTGACGGGAGTGCCTATAAGAAAGATATAGATAGCTCAATACTTGAAAAGCCTTTAAATATTTAAATATTATTTAATAATATAATTTTATCTAAATGTTAAAAGGTACCGAATCCTTATTGAGAAGTATTGAATATTAATAATAGTACTGAAGGGGCTCGTATTAAATTAAGAATAACGAATTTAAATTAGGTCTAAGCTCTAAGACCCTTATAGAAAACTTTCCCTAATTACTATTTCCATCTATCCTTATAGAGGTAGGGTCTAAACACTGCTATAGCTGGGGCTACTGCCACTCTCAGCAATAATATTATATACGATACAAAACCTATAGAAGATTATATATGATACAAAACCTACGGAAGATTTTCGGTTAGCGTACTGCCTTAGTGTTTATAAAGGAGAAAAAAAGGGCCTAAGATATACGCTGCAGTAGGAACGAATACTTGGTGTAACGATATATCTCTAACAGCAAGTAGTATAGTGGAAAAAAAAACAATGGCACTGGAAAGTGTAGTAAAATATAGCAAACATAGAAAGGTAACTAAGAATAGATAGCATATAATTCGGATTAAATAAATAATCCTGGTATTGTCTGTTAGATTAATACCTGTATTATTAGTCCTTGCTGTCTATTCCGCCATTAACAAGATACGCTACTTTAATTAGTATATTTAGGCTTAAGGAATGCGGTTAGAATACCTTTATAATCGGAAATCGACAGGCTAAATCATCTAACAGTATGTAAAGCGATGAATCTTACTGGGCATTAAGTGTAAATAGGTCAGGTATAGGACCCGTGCAACATTTAAAAAACTCTTTTATGACTTATTTGTAGTTACAAAAGATATTGTAAAAGCTGTGCATATCTCAACTATTAGGCCTAGGTATATTAAGTATTTATTAGGCACAAATTACCCTTATATCTAGATATATTAGCTACCGTTCACAGCTATAAGTTTATATTTAGGTTATTTTACTATAGTTCTGAAGTACTCTGTTAAGGGTATTTAAGAGTTCATTTTGTTCCTTATTACTAAAGGACGAGATACCGCTTGTGCACTTTTCTTTATTAAAATTATTTAGTGCTTTTTCCGCCTTATAGACCTCCTACTGGCGATATAAAATTACTTGTATTTGTGCTTGTGCGAATTGCCTAAATATTGTAAAGTTCGGATCTAAAGACATTATTGCTGCCGTCTTTGGAATGCCTTTAGTGTAGTTATTAACTAAATGTTGGTCAGCGGTGGGCATAGATAGCTTAGCTTAGGATTGTTTACTCTTACAAAACCGCATCTCTTAATATCGGTCATTACCGTTATTGTGTCAATAAGAGAGAATGCGTTAAAGAAGTGATAGCTTGGGTTTGGAGTCGATATCTATATTATAAGAGGGCAAGATGCCTCGCCGCGTATTATTAGAGGGTATGGTATTCACTCCTTACAGACTCTTTAATTAGGGGAGTTACTAATATTATGAGGTGTAGATTGTAACGCGAAGGGTATAGGGCTCTTACCACCTTTTATGTTATAACGCTTACTTAAGACATAGCCGGGGGCGCGCTAATTGTAGTATGTTTAGGCTTGAGAGGTCAACCAAGGCTGCATATAGGCGTGCGGTAGGTGACGAAGACTGGCGAATACATATCCAATGCGTTAAGTCTAGATCACGGACGAGGGGTTACGGCCGAAGCATATTTGGAGGCTGCAAAACGCCACAGAAAATGGGTGATCGGTAAAGGTTAAGGGTGATTGGCCTGCTATATAAGGTTTAACCAAGCTATATTCCTGGAGTCTTTACGCGTAGGCTAAGCATTTAATGCAACATATATGCCTATAACTCGCATATTTTAACCCTTGCCTATATTCGTACGCTTTCTTGTGACACTTGCACTTATAACAATAATATTTCCCTTCTAAAGGAGTTAATCTTAGTTTTACTACCTTTGGGATTCGGTCCGGCTTTGACTTAAGTTCTCTTTGCTTCTGCTTATCGCGGGCGGTAGTTTTAGGCGCTAGACAATCTTCGCTTTTCCGCTTACTTAGCCTAGCTAGTAGGGGTTAAAGGGTAGGTTGCTATGCGGCTTGCATAAATTTAGTAAAAACTCGGTTAAGAAAGTTTTAGTACTACGACATACTAGGCATCTTGGTAATTTCTTCTCTATAGAGGGCTAATAGAGGAGGGGCTAATATTAAAGTCCCTAAAGTTGCATGACAGATGGCAAGGCGCAGATTGCGGCGTGTATTAGAAAGGTTGACTTTATATATACGCGTCCTATAGGTGACGAGGGGTAAATAGAGGGCAAAGAGTGCATATATAGCAGGTAACTTGCCTATAAGTATTGCCTTTAGGATTAAATAAGGGTTGGTAGACAGGATTAGTATGGCTATATATTTGTTATCTAGAGGCGCTGCGCATAATAAAGACCGGTTAGTAGTCGCGTGTAGTATGCTGTTTAGAGGTCTGATTGCAGCTATATACGAAGTCTGGGCCGCTAAATATTATAAAGGGCGGGAAGGGCACTGTAAATATATTTGTATAGATAAGATACCGGGCGTCTAATGCATATAGCGGCCCATACAGCGGCCAGCACGGCCATTTTAGCGTATGCTGCGCGGGATGAAGCGGGCGTAAAGGATTTGGGTTAGATTGTTTAGAGGGTCTAGAAAGGCGTAAAGAAATGCCACCTTATATTTAGCTAGTATAAGCTCCGGTTAAAGATAGGGCCGTTAGGTTAAAGATCGTTAGCTAAAATATAGAAAGGGACTGTTTTTAAGATTGGATGAGATTCGACTGTGCCCATATATAGATTAATTACAGGATAATAAGGGCCGCTAGAATGTTTAAGTGCGGCGTTCCAGAGTATTCGGTCAAACTAGGCTATAGAGAAAAAAAAAAGGACGTAAATGGGGTAAATGTATTAGCCTCCTATGCGCGAGACATATCTGTCTTAGGAGATACACTTGAGAACACCTATAAGGTGCTAAAAAGGTAACCAACCCACTCTAAAGGCTTATATATAGTGCGAGAAACTACTTAATACAGGATTTAAAGCAAATCATAAACCTTACTTTTAGGATGGGCTTTTCTCCGTACGGTTAGGACCTGCTTAATTATAGATGTCGCGACGGCGGCAACCCCTACTATAGCAGCCTTAAGTCTTCTAGTTCTATCCTTAGTAATAAGAACGGCAGGCTTTGCTTCTAGATAGCCCCCTAAATGGTTTCCTTGAGCCTTTTAGTTAAGATTACGTTCTCTACAAGCCACCCTAATAATGACTTTAACTGAATTCCTCCCTTCTTCTATTATATAGTCGCCTATCTGCTTAGTTATAAACTGGTAAGTAGCATTACTATATAGTGTGGTAGCAATTCGCACTTTCTTTCCTTCTATAATAGCAGCCCTAGTGCTATTGAGAGTATCTTGTGCAGCTATGCCTATTAAATCTTCATTTCTTGATAGCATAAGGAGCTCAGCGATAACTAGATATTTTAGTTAGATATGCCTAAAAATCAACATTATATGCGGCTACGCACCACTATTTGGAACTATAACGTTCTAATTGTCCTTGAGTAGCATCTAAAATACCTCTTGTTGATTGAGTAGTATACTGGTGTCACAAACTATAACCTAGTTTATAGGACCATCAATAGAGCACTAAAAGAAGACACGCTGTATTATCTTACAGTGTAATTCCTAAGTAATATCCTATTGGGTGCCTTAAACTCTTAAGGTAGTGCACTTAATAAATCTATATCCATTGCATTAACCAACGGTAACGTATAGTTTAAGGGATAAAAACCCTCTTTATTAGTTTAGTGCCCTGATCGGACTTGTGTAAATGCAAAGAACACAGACCACGTATTAGATATTCGGTTATAATATATCCAGCGTTTATACTAAGACAAAGTTAGGCTAAAAGTCCTTAATTATAGCCTTTAATCTTATAGATGCGATTTGTTAACTAAGGCGTAGAATGCGCTCTGTTCTTGATTTAATTGTTGAGGCAAGTTTAAGAGAGCGCTCCTCTTTATCATGTTCACTGTCAAACCACTATTCTGGGAAATAGCATTGACTCCAAATTTGCCTATATATAAGGTAATCTTCTAGTAACGGACGGTTGTTGTTTTAATCTTAAGGGAATAGATTGCTTGTAATAAGCGGCTTATATCTCTTAGATTTTGATAACGTATTAAGGAAAGCAACAATTTCCGACTAGGGGGCGATGTCGCACAGCAATATGCTAACGTATAAGATCGAAACAGCAATGAAAAGAAATGCAAACAAAACGTAAACATAAGGAAGAACATTTTTGTCCTTAATACGCCAAAGAACAAGAGCTAAAGTTTGAAATGTTAGATAATAAGTATAGGAGAATGCGAAATTAGAGGACAATTTAAGGAGCTAAGCCAATAGCTCTTTGTTAGAAAAGTGTTTTAGTTCTAGGGAGACTAGAGATAGTAAACGACTTAAATTATTATCTAAGGGAGTTAACGGTTGTTTAGTGTAAGAGCCGCAAAGCGATTTTTTAGCGTATAACTGGAAGGCATGTCTGAGGATTAAGTCCCATAAGCCGTAATTAAAAAGTCCAGCAATATTAGTAACAGCAATATAGATACCTTGCTCTTTCTATTTAGCGGCTACGCGCCTAATATAATTATCTAATTAACTTAAGAACGATATAAGAGCTTCTTTAAAGCCTTTTAATAATAACTTTTTAAAGAGAATACCGTGAGCTTTAATAAAACTTGTGTCTATAGGTAGAGAGTGTGAATATAACATTCTAGAAAGGCCAAGGATTGGATATAGTAGTGTTAAGATAGATTCTTGGGTAATCATAAATGGCTAGACGCAGGTTAAGGACCATAAATAGTAGTAAAGTTATTAGAGCGCATTGGGCCGCGCTAGTATAGCTAGATAATAGTATAAATGGCCTATAGAGGGGCTCTTATCAGCAGCTTTACTATATTAGAAACGTGCAACACCTGCCTAGATTTCGTAATCGCGTAGGTTCTTATCTTTAATGGCTATATAATATCGACCAAGATTACCAAGACATTTGATCTAAGTATCCTTAAATATAGGCACGGTCTTATAGAGAAGAGCCATTATCTAATAAGCAAGGTATATGAAAGCGAGTATATAATCCAAACTTTCGGGCAGCCGACGGCGTAATAGCTTAAGGAAAGAGTAGATACCATATTTCCATATTTTAGCAGGCATAGAGTACTTAAATGCTAGACGACGTAATGCAAGGGAAGTAGAAGGATGTTAAATAGCTAAGAAGAAGTCGTGATGCTTATATAGCAGGGTTTAGTGTAGAGCAATCAATGCTTACTAGTAATCGTTTACTAATTTAGAATTAGGTTTAGAATTGGGTTTAGAATTAGGATCTTCTTTAGCAAGAGCCTAAGCTCTGTCTATATAAATACACTTTGTCTCTACTATTGTAAGACTAGCATATATAGACTTCACTTCTAAGGCAAGCTTTTCTTGAGAAATAGGGAGTGAGTTGGGTTAAAGTAAAAGAGTTAGCTATTTAGGATATTGATTCTGGTTTCCAATTTCTAAAACGCTAATAGTTAATAGCTTCTCGCCATTGTCCTAACTAGAGATGCGTTTGTCTGCGGCCTACTATAACTGCTTTTTGCTTTTTCCTTAATGGTTATTGTTCTGTCCGTTAGATAGTGGAGTGTAATTTCTAAAACTATCTGCGCCGCCCATATCCGGTTCGCCGGGAATATATACTCTTATGGTCATTGTGTTAAACGAAGTAACCAGTTTATCTTTATCTGCTAAGTCCTTGGCTGGCGTGTCCTTGGCTAGCGTGTCCTCATCCTATCCGCTCTTGCCTAGAGTATGGATTCCCTTGCTTTCCCCAAAAATTGATTTAAAGGAGTTGCCTCTAGCAGTTATCTAGCGTAATACATCGTCTTGGTTTCTAAGGCACTTGTCTTGGTTTCTAAGACACTCCGTGTATAAGGATTGCGGCATATCGGTCATTAATGCGATTATTTGTTTTTTTTTGGAGATTAGTGCGGTGGGAAGTTAAAAGAACATTTAGCTGTGCGAGCATAAAGTGGCAACGCCGGGATTGGCAGCCTTATAGTAATAGGTATAGTTCGCAGTTTTATAAGCCCGTATTTGCCTTTTTTAACAACACCTCCGCTGCCCTATCGACTTAAATGCATAACCAGTGGCGCTACAGATCGACAGGATGTATTGTAATAAGATAAGAACCTATGGAACGCCGTAATTAAGAAGTATTTAAAACCAATACCGCTATTTAAGAGCATGAGTAAGAAGACGGATAGGTTCCGTAGTGAGGTAGAGACTAATGGAATTAACCTAATAAAGAAAGGGTATACTATTGCGATTGCTGAGACTAGTATAATAGTAAAAGGGCACGCGTTAACAGATGTTTAAGAAGTAAGATATACTTAACGTCGTTTCCTTGGAAATTATAAGCCCTTAGTAAGTTGTTTATTTTTGCTGTCACTAAGGCATATGCAGTAAATAGGCTAAAGGGAGACCGCTTTAGCCACTATGCCTAATATGGCCGGGTTTACTATAAACCCAGCCATATTAGGGATCGTGATCCCCTGCAATGGGATTCCAGCCTATTAATAAAAAGCGGTTATAATATCCTTAAAGCATGCGAGCCTCATTTCCCACGCTCTAAATCGATCGTTTAATCCCTAAATGCCCGTTTGAGAGAAAGAGCATAGGGACTTTTGACGCCTTAAATAGACAGTTCGGAGAAAAGGAAAGAGATGTTTACCATTATTGCAAGCTGGCTTGGATTTGCAAGACGGCATATCTTAATAGTCCTTAAATATGTCTTAATCGAAAGATGTGGCGAGGAAAGAACCCCCAATTTTAGGCAAGTGTATAATAATCTTGGGACAATTTAGGAATGCCTGCGTCTCTAAGGGTATGTGCTTTAACGCTACTTGCTAATAGCTTGACCATCTCGAGCCTGGGCTTTGCGGAAGTTAACTTGGGTTCTAGGAGGATGTGGCAAGATCCTAGTGAATCTTTAAGGGCAAGACAGGAAGATACTATTGATATATTGATCTTACTACGCCCTATATAAGGCCGAGAATGCAAGTTCGCCTTTAATCTGCTTATTGCTCGCGGCCTTCCTTTCTATTACTGCTTTTCGCCCCAGTTGCCTTATTGCACTAGTCCCCTTTTAAGGATATACACTCTCTTTGCTTCTATTCTATTGGCGCTCTTAGTACCCTCAATTTTATGCTGCATTTGGGTTGCATATTGGGCTGCTTATTATGCTCGATCTATAACCAACCCTATCTGTTAGGTATCTTTTGTTGCCCTCCTTTTATATATAATTTTTGTCTACCTAGGACTAGCAGCCTCTATATTTGCTATACTTAAACTGTTTACTAAAATTGCCGGCCTTTGGAATCTAATGGCTCTTTAAGCCTTAGTAGGCGCTACATTCTAATGGCTACTTAACTATAATGTTAATTCCCCGCCATAGAGTCATATATATATACTAATTTTCATTATAGCTTATGAAGGAGGTCGCGCTTTTCGGTTGCTCTTTAGGGCGGTATAAAGTTCTAATGCTTGTTATCCCAAGCTTAACAGCATCTATTGGTGTAGGTTTAATAATAGGTTCCGAATAGTACGTAATAAAGAATATATTATAGTAGAGGCTAATCCTTTGCATAGGCTAAACCCTTTAGCACCGCATATTTTGCGATTAGTATTGTCAACTATAGAAACCACGTTTATTTCATTCTTTGTATATAAACTAAGATAGACTTGGCATTTGTCTAAAGAGCGTGTAAAAGAGTGCAAGGAGAATAAGCCTATATATCCCTTTTTATTTGTAAATAAAGTCGTGCTCTTACTTTTAATTGCTGTGGAGCTCCCCCCGTCTATAAGTTTAATCTTATGCCTTTGCAATAACAATCTTATTTTACTTGATCTTATTATGCTTGAGGTAAGTTTAACAACATATACAGCTTATAAACTTGCTAATTGGCTTAGATTTGTCTCTTTTTATCCTCTTTTAGAGCCGCTTATTGGAGTTGCCTAGTTACGCTTGTGTTAATCCAAAGCAATAAGTGTATTAATTCGAGACCGAATCTGTCGACCGAATATCCGTGCACTGATTATAGAAATTGAATAAGGACTCTATTTATTGAAATGCGGTTCTAAGACCTCTATATATACATATAGGAAAGGTATAGGAAAGGGAAGACAAGGGGGGTAAGAGGAGTCAATAAAACTGGGGTAGGTAACTAAGTTAATAACCGAGTCGATGACCGAGTCGGTGACCGAGTTAATAAGTAAGTAGCTGAGTCGGGGTAAGATAACCTAATTTAGGTCGATAGAATCCTACCGCCTTAGCTAAAAGCTTACGCCGGAACTAAGCCTAGAGTGTATTATTATATTTGTAAGGGTTCTTATAAATGTTATATTTTAATCGCGTCCACCTAAAGGATCTAAACAATGGCGGCTTTCTGGGATAATGTAGGAATGAAGATAGACTAGGAGCTTATAGAGTATACTAGTAATCTGTTAGATGATTTTCGTCACGTAAGCTATTACCTTATTAATATCTATGTAATGATTAACTATAGTCTAGCTTCTTTCCTATAGTGGCTATTATAAGAATTGCACAAGAGACGAAGTAATTACACTTTAGTGTTGGGCCTATTTGGATAGAGTTAAGGAGGCGCTCCTTGAGAAATATCGTACTAGCAATTAAAAAGTTCCGTTAAGAAAAATATTAAATACTGTTTTAAATTTAATGCAGACTTTAGGTTTATAAGCTAAACTTCTTATATTATTTAACGCACTAAGGTTAACTGCAAAATATTAAATCTTTTTATGTATTCCGGAATCAGCTAGATAACCTTTAATAACCCATATATTAAACTTCTGGCATTGGCCATTGACTGTATATATGTGTCTTGGCTGACTGATATGTATTTTAGCTACTCCCGCGTTAACTTTAAATCCGTGATATACTGCTCACTGAAAGAGGCCGCCGATATAAATTTTTACCCCTGCTCTAGCGTCTCTTTTTTAGGGCGCTGAGGGCTGGCGGATTGTTGTGTATGTTACACTATGGTCCTTTAATTCGTGATTGCATATATAACATAGCGAGACCGGCAGTGTTTTAGAAAATTCCGGATTTTCCTAATTAAACGGTAAAAAGCCATTATATCCTCCGCAGGAGCAAAGGAGGATAGGGCCAGCCGGAGCTTTAGCATATATACTTAATTCGCGCTGTCCCAGCTGCCAGGCTATAGACTCTACGGCTTCCCAGGGCATTTGCATTTCCGTAGCGACTATTTGCTATATTTGGGGTCTTAAGCTAAAGGCATTATTAGTTTTTTATTATTATTATTATAAAAAGTCGGAGATAGGAAAGATAGTTAAGGTCATGCTTACTGATTAAATATCTTAGCTAACTTATTTTTCTTCTCGGAATCCTAGGCAATCCAGACAATTTTCTCTTTAAGGTGGTTTTAGTATTGTAAACGGCAACTTATTAGGGTTCTTCTCTGTATTCGCCTTGCTATCTTATTCCAATTTATACCCTCCCCCCGGTGCTTAATAATTAAGGCGTCTTTAGCTGGAGTCCACTCTTTTCCTAAGCTCTGCTTAGGTAGGTTCCCGTAAGGCTTTATATATTTACTCGAATTGGGAAGTAACTGGTTGTATAGAAATGATTGCAATGTTGGTGGGGGTGCCTTTAAGATTTCTAATGCTTGGCGTTTGCGTTTGCGTCCATGGTTTCCGTTTAGTAAGGATAAAATATCTATAATAGCTAATTCAGGCTAACCCTCTAAACGGCTAGCAAGATTACTTGCTTTGAAGTTTTGCAGGGGCAGATATAAGGCAGGTTGTTAGGGAGGGTTATTAGGGAGAATGGAAACGTGTTATGCTACTAAAGGTCTATTTATTTTACTTGACTTGGGTAACTGTGCCCTTATTAGTTTAGAATCTGGAATCTATTGGGTTTAGAATGTTGTAGATAGCAATAAAGATAGACCTCCTAGTATTTATGCTAAGTGTAGGGATCTACTGTCTAGCGTATAGCGGACTATACCTATGCCTGCCCTTGGCCGGTGGCTGGAGATGAAGTATATTTTAATGCATACACAATGACATCTAAGATGCTTTTGTAATTCTATAATAACTATACGGTGAGCCTAGGATTAGTAGCGCCAATGTCATTTACTAAGGGGGACCCTTGCGTGGGGTCAATACAGTGCTACACACTTCTTGCATGAATTAATAGGTGTGCACATCCTTCTCTAAAGCGCCTCTAACAATACGCGGTTAGAATCCGGCAAGAAGAGGTTGGCGGAAATGTAGCATTGTTAACTCTAACGCTCTGTCTTTTAGTGCACCCTTTTGCATCTAGTCTTTTTAGTTTCTCCTAGTCTTTCCGTCTCCCCTTAGTCCTTAACGACATATAGTGCGGATTCCGTAGGTGACCCTAGTCTATGCTATAGCTGCCATTCTTAAGCAGTCTTTATGGACTTCAACTGCCTATTTCGTACTGATAGATCTTGTAATTAATTTACGTATATACTGTTTCATAGTCCTCTTATTAGAGCACAGCGGCCCATTTTATTGCAAGATCCGACTTCTCCATTCTACTACTATAATATGTGTGACTACACCCAGGTTCACTATAAGTGTACTTATCTTCGATATATGGTGAGAGCTTGGTGCATAAAGTACTAGGAGACGCAAAAAAGATGCCCAGCAAATGTGGTTGCAATGTAAGGAAAACTATTATTATGTATATATAGCTAACACTCTATTCTAGCGAATACCGGCTTGATAAGAACTGTAGTAGGTTAACCATTTACGCTGGAGACTAAGGCTAATATGAGAATTTCTAGGTAATTGTAAGGACACGCCCTTAAAATCAAAGCCACTTATGATTCCTTTTTCGCCATTTATTACCACTTAATTCACTTGTCACTTTAGTCTATTGATAAATTTTTATTCCCACTATGGCCGGCCATATAATAACTAGTTTGGATGTGACCGTAATATATCTAAACTTTTAGGGAACTAGATATCATGGGACCAGATAATAAGCCATAGTATGGTTAGCAATTATGTTTGGAAATTGGAGGAATATTTAGGCAGTGAAATACTGGAGGAGTAGTACTTAGTATATACTTTTACTTCTTTCTAAATAAGCTTTTCTTCTAATGTCAAGAATTGCTGTAAAGAGGTTAGCTCGTATAGCATAACTAATCTACATGGGAAAGATAAGGAAGGTTAAGTAAGAAGAGCTTCTTAATAGAGCTAGGGCCTTGTGTTCTGGTATATAGAAAGCAACGCGGCAACTCTAATTATTTTATCTATTATTGCATATACTCTCTTCCTTTGATAGTTAGCAATTAAATAGCTTTTAATTCACACGTGATGATTTGATAGTAGTAGAATACTTAGCACCAAATCGCGTGTGGGTAGAGGGGCGGAGCGACTAAGTGTAGATAGCCAATTATGTCGCTTCCTTCTGACTTTTTCTGGGCCTTTGATAAAAGAGGCTATTTTTAGGGCCCGTTAAGCGACTCTCTATAACTAACTTTAGGATTGTCGCTAAAACTAGGCTAACTATTATAGGTTTAGTAGGGGCATCCCAAGACCCTTTTCCTCTTAGGATGCCTTAACCTTAGTTTATTCTCCAGTGCCCAACCTAATAAGACCTTTAATCCTCTTTAAGTATCTTTTGCTATACTATATCTATGCGGCCAAATCGCCATGATAAACAGTGATATGATAAACAGTGACGCCTATATACTCGTGGTAATGCTTAATCCGCTATGGTCCTGGGGGCTTTACTTACTTCTTTTAGGTAGCAGCAACTCTATTAGGGGAAGGCTTAGTGCTCTTAAATGCTAGTCTAGATTTCTTAAAGCCGTTAGAGCAAGCCCTTAAAAAGTTACTCTTAAAAGTTTAGCGGCATCTTTGTCTCGTTAAAAAATCAAATATAAGAAGGCGAAGGAAGCCCTATAAAAAGCTTCCTTCTAGCAAAGAGAACCTGGCTCTATTGGCGCAACAGAATAGTACCAGCTTGACCGTTTATAATGATATTACAGAAATTCAGGATAAACAGCAACTATGCAACAGTATAAGCCCAAAGGAGGAACAAGAACAGAAATCATCTATTATAAACCCAGAAGACGAACGAAAACCATCCATCACGATTATAGAAGAGATATTACCTATGATAAATAGGGACTAAATACCACCTGCTGTAAGCTAGAAGGAGGAACTGTCCATGCCCGATTTAAAAGAGTAGGAGATACCTTCCATCGCGACTGTGGAAGAGAAGATACTACCTATTATAAGCTTAAAAGAGGAGCCTCTAAAGCAGAATAAACTAAAGGACGGAGTGGGAGATTCTCTATCAAGCAGTAAACCATTAGCTATAGTGATTATTGATAGTAATAGTAACGGTGATGATAATAATGACATTATCTTATTACTGGTACCTATAGCCTCTTAACCCTAAAGTTTATCTAGCGAGTTTGCTGAATTTAAGCATTATATCGGTATCGCTACTGTCGCCAGAAAAAAATTCGTACTACTACCTTGGTAAGAAATATTCCGAAATAAAACGGATATTAGAGAGTGCCTTATATGTCTTTTACTGGGGTCTGGTTTGAGCTACTGGCTTGACCATAATCTTATCTTCGCTATTTTAAGCAAGTTACTACCTAGTAAAGCTAGCATTCTAGGCTAGGAGAGTGAACTAAGCGAGCTTGTCGTTTAAAATATAATCAGTAGTTATGAATTTGATAATAGGATAAGATTCTTAGTTGTACTATATACGCTTAAACTTTACTAGTGCGTAGCTATGGTTGATATCCAGAGACGGACCATTACTACTATTGACGCGACTAACGGGAAAATATGGGCGAAATATTTAGGATAAGCTATTGATATAAAGCTAGGCAAGCTAAGAAATGAGGTTTGGTAATGGGCGGCCAAACTACTCTATCCTTATAGAAATAGTGACAGTACTAATTGCGGGACGATGCTGTGTCACAATATAGAAGCTGAAGTTTTGGGTATACTAGTAGAAGATATTCCTTTTAGGGAGCTATAATTTCGCTACCTTCGACTAATCGTATAATACTATAAGGTTAAACCGTGGAGCAATGCTTTTCTCTCCTAGCTTGGCTTTTCACCCTCTTAGAAAAGAAAATAAGAGGTTTCTAGAGAACTAATAGTTTGTTACTTATGACACTTAAATATAGGTAGACCACAACTACTTAAAAGGCCGGTGCGGATAGGGATTATGGAGAGCGGGGAAATTGCAATCAAGACAAGTAATTCTATAAATAGGGTAGGATTAGATGGATCTCTTATTCCAGGGATTCTTCTTAAAAAGCCACCGGACCTCTCTGTTAAAAAGTGCTTAAGGGTAATCTAGTACGCTTGCTAAATTAGATCCGCGAAAGTTTTCTAGACGCTAAAGGAAGTCTTAATAGGAAAGAGTACCTGCCTTTTAGAGCTACAGCTCGATAACCTTATAATAGTCTTTCTTCATCTCGATCTTATCTAGAAAAAAAATAATAATCACGTTAAACTCGCTAGGAAAAGGTGGGAACTTTACTATCTTTATTAAAAATTTATAAACTCCGTAGTAATGGAGAGAGAGGAGAAATAAAGGAAAAGGAAAGCGCTTGGTAAATATAAAAGACATAAAGTAAGCCTAAACAATAGTTACTAGACTACGGAATATATTGTTAGGCAACGGATCTTCAAAGGTATACGCAATGCAATAGGCGGGCAACCTTAGAACAGTGCTATAGGGAATGAAACAGATCTCGTTAAGGTATACCCTTAGCGAAAAACTCCTGACCGAAAATCTACTCAACGGAAAGAAAATTGCACAATTCTTTAACGGATATAAGAAGCTCGATCTGTTCCTATTACTACTCTTCCCCTTAGATTAACTTTTACTACCTTGATTAGATCTCGCTAATGCGTTCCCAAAGTATAGGAACAGCCTTAGCAAACCAATACACGCCAAAGAGTTGTGACGGTGCTAGAGCGCGTTACCTGCCAAATTCTGCTATACTGCTGCCATATTCTACCAACCTACGATTGGCTCGCTTACCGCTAGCGCCTAGGCGGCTGCCCCTTTATATATGTTTACTATAGTCCTTGCGACCCCCTTCTTTTCTTCTCCTTAGCTTAGTATCTTTATTAGATAGCAATCCACAAGCTCTGGTTTAGAGGCATTTATACGAGCTGTTACAAGAGTAGGTAATATAAAGCTTAATAAGACAACTCTAACAATCTCACAGGTTTTATGAGTTTAATTTAACCACGATGCGTTAGCTTAGGAGCATTGTAAGGAAACTATGACCTGAATTTAGAAGACTTTCCAATAACTCTGTCTCTATTATGTATAAATTCCTAAACTTTAGAAGGCCCTCTACAAATTTACTTATCCAGCCTTATAATGGTGATAATGGGAAGGCATATGAAGCGTAGCTGGGGTGCTTTTTTATACCAGTAGCGGGAGTGACTGGGAAAGAGTTAGTAGTCTATCTATCCGGCAATTCTAGCTAGTAGAAGGTCCTGCCTTAATATAATATCTGGTAGTATAAACTTATATAGAATTGGGGTTTATACAAAATCCACCTATAAAGTTTCGTTTATTTTGATATCCACCTCCTATACCAATCTAGTCTAGGTTACTAAGTGGGTATAGACCCAGTGGGTTAGGTAATTTAGTGGGTTAACTATAGTAAATACCTAAAGACCCAGTCACGTGGGAAAAGAAGGGGAAAGGTATTATAGTAGATATTATAGTAGATATAAAGCTTTGGCAGAGCTTTAATAGAGCTCCGTATAGAGCTTCGATAGAGCTCTGTGTAGAGCTTTAATAGAGCTTCGTCCAGAGCTTTGATGGAGCTTTACGCGGAGCTTTAGTAGAGCCTCTGACTTAGTTTCTAACTTAGTTTTAGCGCGTGCTGTATTTAACTAAGAGTCTACTAATCTATAATAATTCTAGCTTAAAGCTAGACTCCACAATTAATTTCCCTAGCTGCTAAAGTTTTATTAGAGGTTCTGTAAGGAGCTTAAATGTGGCTCTAGGGCCTCTATATATACATAAGGTAGGTGTATGCAACTGAGATAGGTGGTAAGACTTATGAGGGTAAGCAGCTGAGTGGTAAGATATACGAAAGTAAGCAGCTGAAAATAGTAAGCAAGTCCTATTTGGGTCGACAGAATGTCTTAGAATTCTTATATAGTCCGCACTTAGCTTAAGCGCCTATTATAGAGCGCCTTCAAAAAAATCCCTAACCAATGGTGTGATATTAAAGAAGAAGAAATAATATCCGCAGAACTTGAAATTGAAAAATATAATAAGTGGTACAGAAAAGGATATTCTAGCTGGGGGTAGGCAAAGATAATGTAATCTTTCTAACCACTTTTGCTTTGTCCTGCCCCTCTATACCTACCTCCTATATGGCATATTCTCTAAATTAAATCTTTGCATAAGTCTACCCGAAGCAGTTGTTATCATTTAAATACGTTGCCGCTTCCTTAGGAGAGTATCGCATACGGATAACCTCTTCCGCTTACCATAGTCTGCCCTGCTAAAGGGAGCATCTAGACCTTAAGCGGCTATCAGGTTCTCTATTAAGAAAGGTGACCTACTAATATTGCAAGGCTCGGCGTCACCTTCCTTTAGAGATATTGTAAATTTCCTAAAAGTATCCAGGTCGACTCGTTTCCGGAAGTTACCGTCTTTACCTATAAAGGAAGTATTATTAAATGTTCCGGGAATCGGCTAATTATTTATTAAAAACCCGGTAGAGTTATTTGCTAATTTACTTAACAGGGCTTTGAAGGCTAGATCACTACGTGTTATTAAGCATAGAATATATCCGGTAACTATATACTTCCCATTATGTCTCTCCGGGAGAGAGTCCAATTTAAAATAGAATAGAGATGCAATTATACAGCGTGCTATAGTATCGATCCGGGCCGATAGGGAGTAGTCTATTTTGACTTTCAATTTAAGTTTAGGTATACTTCTTATATTATTAAGTCTCGGTTTAGTGGCATTAAAGTCAGTACTAAGGCGGTAAATTCTATCAAGAATTTGGACCGCCAGTCTAACAGTTTTATAGGCACGTCTTGCTGTTTTATCGCGCATTTTTTCCAAGATTAGATCACGTGTTCTAGGGAACATTCCGTTTTTCCAAATACTACAGTAAATCGCAATATTAGCATTTATAGGAAATTCATTCCTTAAGGTCTACGCCAAAGTTAACAGTAAAGAATTTCCTGCAAATGCCTAGAAAGTCCAATAATTAATCCAACTCCGGAGAAGAGATTAGAGTAATTGCTAATGGCTAGACTTGCGTCTGTAAATTTGCTTGTGTTTCCATTTATTCCTACTCTATATAACCTTAACATTGATACGGGCTATACAGCGTGCTTGACTGCTTACGTTTGGCTTTAGGATGCCTGCGTCAGCCTTGCTAGGCTATGCTGCGGCTAAGTCTGGTATTGCTGCATTGCCAATCCTTTACTGAGTGCCTCTTCTAGAAACACTATTATATTCGTGTAGCCTCTGCGTTGTCTTAACGTACTTACATTCGCTTTAGATCTGCTAAGTTGCTAACTTAGCGCTTTCCCTTAGCTGCGGCGTTGAAGACGCAGGCCCCCTTTTCCTTGTTCCGCGTCAATGAGTATGTTCGCGCGCGATGCGGCTCCTGAAATGCGACAGAATGGACACGTTTAGCTTTACCAAAGATTCGCTAGAGACGACGAGGTTCTACCATATGTAATCCTCTCGCATACATGGTAAGATGGTGAGGAGGTGATGTATGATAAAATGCTTAAGGGCTATAACAAAACAAGGCATACTTTGATAAGGTACGGTTTTACGCTTAGTAGGCGCGGCGTAATAACCTTAAGCACTTCTGCGTTGACACCTGCTATATTAACAAAGCAGATTAGGCCAATACAGGTACTTGTTTGGGGGAGTAGGCACAACAATTAATAGTATAGGAACGGTCTGTATTGTAGGTATAGGATAGACAAATCGCTGCCAAGCTAGCAGGATTCAGCTGAAGGGTATATCCTATATAAGCTACAATGTTCCTCTTGCGAATTCTTAGGTCCCCTACAGCTAGGGTCCTAACAATAGGCAGTTTGCTATAACAAATCTTCAAGAATAAGTTTTCTTGCTATAGGTGACGTTTTGCCACACATATAATGTCAAAAGTGTGAAAATAGCTAACATATGATATTATTAGAAAGTTCAAGAAGAACGCCACACCTTAAGTCTGTTGGGCATAGTGTAAGAATATAGTATAGCACTAGGTAAGCGCACTAACCCCTTCTGTTAATATATATAACCCACGTCTCTACTTGGAGACACTCGGAGATACTTAGAGTGTACATTCTTATAGGCGAAATGTCTTTAAATCTAAGAGCAGGGTTCTTTGCTAATATAGGTCTGAGTATAAGGAGTTAGAATTTAAAAAAAATGTTCATAGTGGCAGTAGAGTAGGGGTGCAAAGCTTAAGCAGGTTTGGATGCTGTGCACGGAATGATTGACAACATAACTAGTGTTGTATATTTTTCTTTCTGCAGGCTAAGTATCTAAGGATAGATATTAAAAGAACATTACTATTCTAATAGTAACTTTATATATTGCTAAGGGAGAGAGTCAGGATGTTGAAACTAGGGATGCGTCTTAGTATAGAGGGTGTCTTGCTATATAGGAAGCGACTATATCTAACACAAGGATCGTTATTAAATCTCTTTAGTAGGTACTTATTAATTGCCAAAAATTGCTGCCTGCGAGGGCATACTTAACAAAGGGAGAAAGCTCTAGTTGACTATCTGCTACGGCTAGAACATTGGCCTTAGTGTAGCTTCCCCCAGCTACTTAGACTTTAGAATGGTTGCTAAATATATAACTTTACAACCAACTCTTATAACTGATGGAAACCCTTCTCAACTCTATCTAGCTCTGGTGGACATGCGCCCATATATCTATTAAGACACCATAGTCCCTTTCTATATGGCTTGTTGAAACTTAACATAAAAAAGCATAACTGGAAAGACAGATTATAATTAACTAGGGTAGTTAAGAAGCGAATCCAATAATTCTCTAAGCTAGAACATAGTTTAGCCAATTCTATTAATTCCATTTGTTTTGGCAGTTGTATAAGGAACTTGACTAACTTAGCTGGATTGTTACTAAGGTCCAAGGACCGCAAATGTAAATGGCATAGGTTTATAAACTCTCCAAATGGAATAGTATCTTATAGCGCACACCATAGGAGGGTGTCGAGTTTAAAGTATTTAACCGTCCGGAAAAGCTTCGTTAAAAGATGTGATTGGGATCCGCTATACAATGACTTCAGGTTAGTGAATCCCGCTACTATAGGTTTTAGGCGTAATTAGACCTCGAAACTAACGTCTATATCTTTTAAGAGTGCTCTATAGAAAGCAATATACTTTTGAACCCTATTTTCAAAATCCTCAGTTCTCCGTTCCGGAGGATGCGCCGAGGAAATAGTAACGCCTGCAACCTCTATATCACGTTCTGCTGCTTGTGTTGCCGTGAGAACCCTCCTAAAGATCTGGCTAATGTGATTAAGGGTATTCCTGGCCATTATATAGTAAACTAATGGTGCGCCGTTTTCCTATAAAAGTTGATTAAATCTACGTAGCGAGTAGGTATCTCGCTAATTGCTATCGCGGAAATTAGGTAACCTAATAGTAATTTCTTAAAAATCTAGGTTTTTAATAATAGTTGCCAGCATTTCTATATTTGAATTAGTTTCCTGGATTTTGGCCTAGTTCTCCTAGAATGACATAATCTAGGGAAACATAGTTTAATTAATATAAGCCAGATTTTTAGGGACCTAGTAGACCTAACTTTCTAGATCTTTTTCAGTTGCCTAGTTACGGGAGAAGATGTAAGTTGATATTATAGATGTCTTATATACGCTTGTTAATAGTTCTATTACGTGTCTAAGGTCTAGCTTGTCTATAACAATCGGCAGGCTTCCTTTGTATATAAAGGTATCTATAAAGGTATCTATAAAGGTCTTGCGGGAGACGCGCTTAAATGCTTTATAGGTCCTGTGGATATCCTATAAGTAGAAGTCGGCAGCAATAAATAACTATATAAGACCCAAGAGCTCTTCTGGAATACTATATATGCCACGCATAGCTGCTGGCACGAATAAAGACTAAAGACGGGAACGGTCTATAGAGGGAGGCACGGGGAAGACAACGACAGCGCTAATATAAGTGGGCTCGCTAAACTAAACAGGATTAAATGGCTTCGGAGAGGTAGCGAAAAGAGCGAGAGAGACGCGGAGAGAGAGGTAAGAGATAAAGAGAGACGGAGAGAGAGCGAGAAAGACGCAGCAAGAGAGGGGTAGATAGAGAAAGCGGGGGGATCCGCGTTTGCCTACAAGGGGGTAATATAAGCGGGCCAGCTGCCCTCCCTATTAGCGTTGGCGCGGTATTAGCTATATAAAGTATAGCTCTTATAGTAATCTAATAATTTATAAGCAGCCGAAGAAGCTGCGAGAGCATAACCTAGAGGTAATATAAAGTAATTAAAATGCGAGAAATAATTGCTGCAGATAGGGGTCCTATAAAATACTAAATAAGCACCGTTTTTAATATAGCAATGTGGCAATATAAGCACTAGCAGAAAGCGCTTGTAGGAAGGGCAGCTAGCCCACTTATATTACCCCCTTATAATTGATAAAGAGGAGCGCCGCCAAGCCTAATATAGTAGGTTGCAAAACCGGCTTCACCTTTTGCATATACAAAGATCTTTCGAACCCCTATCGTATAAGGAACTCCTTGCTGTAAGCCAACTAATTATTAGCTATTTAACAAAAACAGCCCAGAGCTGCCTATTCTGCATAGCGCTAGCCCTTATCGCCACGCTATAGCGCAATTTCTCGCCGGGGGTCTGATTTATGAGATAAGTTTAAAGCGACGACTCTACCTTATAGAGTCTCTATCTCGTAGTATTTTAGAGATAATTAGACCTAGAGAAGTATATAAGATATAGCAGTAAGGCAAGATTATAACAGGATTCGCGTACTTTTAATTCTAGTATTCGCGCACAGTCCGCCTCTTATAGGACATTACCAGCGGAAGGGATAACACGTCTATATGCCTGTATATGGCTCTACACGAAGCTCTATATAAAGCTCTACCTAAAGCTTACCCCCTACTGCGAAGTAAATCCATACCTACTAGTATAGGTATAGTATAATTAGGTAAGCTGTTTATAATAGGGTATAAGAGGTACCTTATAAAGTTTAATAGATAGAGTTATAGTGGTAGAGTATGGCTGCTGTTTCAATATAGCTAGCGGAGAGGGACCAGTTTCAAAAACACGTCTTTAAACTTTAAGGCCGTATCTCGCCCCTAATATAGTAGTTAGCTGGTCGCAATTATTATAGTTAATTAAATGCATCGCGCACTAAGACTGTAGTTAGTATATTTACGCCACCAGAGTTATTTAAAACCAATATATGTTAGAAAAAGGACCTAGTTTATAAAGGAATTTAGAGGGGCTAGGGGGTAGCGCAACGTTCTATTAGCTTAGGAGTTTCGTAGGAGTTAGTACGCGCCGCTAATTAGCTTAGGAGTTCGCATAAGTTGGCAGAGTAGGGCTGTGGCAATACTATTCCTTAGAGAAGCGGCTAAGGTACCTAAGATAAGTGCAAAACCCTGTATATTACGTTAGGCGAATAGATCCCATAGACCTATATAACAAGGGATATTAAAAATATCATTACCATAACCTAATAACTATAATATATAGACAATCCGCTTATTAAGGAGGGTAATTATAAGAAAGGGAATATAGGAGGCAAATTATCCTTTATGCCAAGGAAGCGGAATCTTAAGCAGGATGACGTCACTAATTATAACCTAGAACAATAAAGGTGCGTATATTTACAAACTTTAATAGGTCCTTTAACAGGTCCGTATCTGGCTTAATATTGACACTCTCTTACTATTAGCAGTGCTACACAAATATAAGCAGGTATACTTATATAGTACCAAGTTTTTATATCTGATATATCTAACTCTTTATCCGGTATGTCTATAAGGCACCAAGTTGTTATATCTAACTCTATTTGGCTCTTTTTCCGTTTCCACTAGACATTCCTTGCAGGCTTCGTGTTTATACACACATGTTATTCTACGTTTTAGTGGACTATCGCCATAGTAACACTAGCAGCGATTACGATAAGCTTAACAATTAAAAAGGCTAGACTTACACAATACTAGACTAGATAGCTGGATATAGAAGATTAGGAGTAGCTGGCCCCTATAACTCCTATTATGGGAAATCTATATAGCCTACATCAGCACTACCAAAATAGCGACAGTAGTTAAGGCCTATATAGGTTTACACTCACACATTAAATGCTTACTATTAGGGCACCTTTCCCCAAGTCCAGCTCCGTTATAATAGTGCTGTACCTTCTATTAGACCATTTAATATTATTATAGAGGGATACATACGCAAATCCAGCGTTGCTGCGGCGACTGAAATTATTATTGTGGGGCCTATAGAATTATCTAATAGCAAAACTTATAATGCGTGGTTTATAACTCTTAGGGTAATCTTTTTGGGCAGATTTAATAAGCGTGTTTTCTTCCTAGTTAGATCTAGTACTAAGATCAAGCTTTTTAAGTTGCCCTAATAGTTATATGTAATTTTCCATACTGGATATTCTTTGCTGGGATTAAGAACAAGAAGGCAAAAAGTTAGGAATTTATAGGTGGATATACAGGGCAGCCTAAAAGGCAGAAGTCTTAGTATATTATATAAACTCTTATTCTGCGGGCTGTATATCATTTTATAGCTACTAACGTGTACTATGCTATCTGTAAGGCGTATATGCTAGCTTCTAACCCCCTCCGTTCCGTTTACATCATCCGTTGCTGTTTATATTTTATAGTATAATCTATGTTGGTTAAGTAACTCAGTATAACTTCCCCTTTCTTTTACCTCTCCTTTTTCTAAGAAAATAATTTCGTTGGCACCCTTAACTGTGCTAAGACGATGAGCAATAGTTAAAATTGTTTGACCTTTCCCCTGACTTTTAAGCTATTTACAAATCGATTTCTCTGTTATATTATCTATAGCAGATATGGCTTCGTCAAGAAGCAAAATCTTTGAATTTTTGAGAAAGGCCCTTGCGATAGCAATGCGTTGACGCTTACTGCCCGAGAGTTTGATACCTCCTTCCCTAACTACTATACTGTATCCAGTATTGCAACGTATGATCCGTTTATGTATAGAAGCGGCTTTGCAGCTTTCCGCAATTTTAATATTATTAGCATGGAGCCCGTATAATACAATTTCCCTAATTGACCTGTTTGGCACTTCAAGGTTTTAGGCAGGATTATTGATGATATTTTTATTTATTGCTTTATAACGATATATTCATTTATAAGGAGTGATAATAATTAAATATTTTACTAGCCCTTATAAATGAATATTTATAAAATTATAAATATATATAGAGGCTTGGACTAGTAAATATTAAGCTGTTAAAGCGCTTAAAGTCGTAGGTAAAAGGACGAGTTATATAAAGCTAGAGGAGAGAGCTACTGGTAAACGTTTAGGGGGAGGGGTAGAGGGGGGCAGAGTAGGGTAAAGGCCTCTAGGGAGATATTAGCCCCGTCGATTTAGTACCCCCACTATGCTAAGACTGGTAACACTGCCTATATCTAAGATATCGCGATTATTTATTTATATCGCGATATTTTGGTTGGCTTATGAATTAAATACAATATAGGGCCTATTTATTTATTTATTCATTATCAACAACCCTGGTTTTGGGGTATAACTGTTATATTTTCTTATAGACTTCTTAGTGTAATATTACTAATATTTTGGCCATTAATTTTAATGCTCTCTACCTAGTATATACTAACAACCTTTGCCTTCTTCTCCTTCGCCTCTAGCACTGTATCCTTCTATTTATCCACTTTCTTAAGAGCTCGCTAAGGCTCCTTCTTACGCGTTAGTAGGAAGCCCTAGATTTTAGCTAGCGAAAATTTGCCTTTAGGAATACAATTAGCGAAAGCATTGGCTAGTGCCCTCAGTATCTCTTTAGAGAGATAGTTATGAGCTAAGTACTTCCCTCCCTTAAATCCGCTAACTCCGTTAATTTTATTAATCCTATTAATCCTATTTACCATCTCCGCCGACCCGTTAAGGCTACCATTTGAAGTAGGCTTAAGTACGCTATTTATTAGACTAGACCTGCTGCGCCGCTTCAGGACCTTATTATTCTCATTTAAGTATATATAGATAAAGATGTCTCGAATCTAGTTATGTGTCGCGAGCGTAAACTTAATCTGTATATTAACTCTGCTAGGATAGGTAAGGGCTTTATCTAACTTCTCTGGATAATTTGTTATTATAACAAGGACTTTACCCTTATAAGTAGCGACGCTATTAATAGCATTAAGTAGACTAGAAAGTAAAACACCCTATTTTATATTATTGTTCTGCTTGTCTTAATGGTTTGCAGACTTGATTACTCTAGCTAAATTAGTAATATTTAACTCTTAGACTATCTTACCTCCTTTAAAATCCGCTTTATCCTCCTTTTCCTTCTTGTTACTCTTCTTATCTCTTAGCAGACCTATGGTATTGATGTCCTCTAGGAGAACAATATAGCGGTAAGGGAGGTTATTAAACAGCTAGTTAAGGTTAGATTCTATAAGAGTAGGTTTAAGTAAAGAAATATAGAATATATCTAGCCCAAAGATTCCAGCAAGGGCAAAGGAGAGCGACGTTTTGCTAGTCCTAGGGGGTCCATAGAAGAGATAACTATAACAGTACGGAATACCGCGGGTGGCGTACTAGTAAGGGCTAGACGGATGGAGATATTTATTAATATTCTCCATAACTTTGGTCTTTTGCTCAGGGTTAAGTAACATAGTATTTATTAAACAGGAAGGTCTGGATAAGACGCGGTCCTATAACCTAGCGCTATATCTACAATCCTTCCCTGCTAGCTATTAAATAACCGTTATGGCCTTTTTCTTTTTAAGTAACCATAATTTTATGTTGTTAATTAGGTTCTTAATAGGCTCTATTAACCGTCTAATGTATCTTAGTTTAATGAGCTCTTCGTCACCTCTATTTAGGGACTATGGACTAGCAGGTCTCTCTTAGCGCAAATAATTAAAGATAAATAGGCGGCTATTATACTAGAACCTATATTTGCTAAAGTAGGGCTTATAGTAGGGTGGCAGCTTAGCTGCCTACTTTTTAAAATTGAAGATTCCCTTCTCATCAAGCGCCTTTTTATTATCGCTATTGTCCCCCTGGTTGCCGTAAATGGTTCCTAGTTACGTAACAGCTTTTATTAAGTAAGAGATTTTTAATATGTGCTGCTCTGCGATCTATTAAAGTACACTATTAAATATATTATCTCTATTATTAACAAAAACTGACGACATAAAGAACTAAGAGAAGAAAGAAAAAGCTTTATTTTATATATAGGTTGCTAATATTACTATAGCGAACAGAATAAGACCAATTAAGACTACTATGCTAATGTTAAAGCCGAAGGCATCCAGAATAAATTTAGAAATAAGACCGTATCCTAGAATAAAAGCCTTAAGGACATTTAAAGGGAGATTAGTTAGATTTGTTTATACGCTATTCTTAAATATATTAAAGCCTATAGGAAACTTAGGAAAACTTATCCTATCTATTAGATATTATCTTAGAAGAGTAAATAAGAGAAAATAGAAATATTATCTTATGTTATATATACGTCTAGCTTTCCTTAGGATGATATATAAGAGATAGGGGCTGTTTAGCAGTAGCTTAAGAGTGTTAATTGCTATGCAATATAAAATTAAAGTGAAAGTTACTTCCGTGCCAAGATTCTGCAAAATTCTTGAATTACATTAACTGTCTATTTAGTATTAAGAGAATTCTTAATAAAGGATCGAAGGGTTTAAGGAATATAGGCATTTTTAAGTTTCCATATTACCTGGGTATAGAGGCGCAGCTATATTAAAGGAGGCTTAAAGTCTCTATTGCCTAAGATATAAGTTCTGAGCCTAAGTTAGTAGTAATACCTAGTATACCAGATATAGCTATCCAGTTTGTAATAGGAAACGGTTTATTACTATAGGCGGGCCTTAATATGGCCCTATTATATTATCTAGCGGGTTTATAACGGATATAGATTAATTATCTGCTTTTAGTTCTGTAGCTAGTAGATACTATAGGTATTTCTAGTATTAGATTTACGTTAACTAGCGCTATAGTAGGGACGCCAGTAAACGCTTTTTGGTAATTACATATGCTGTGGTACTAAAGTTAGGTAATAAGATATTGTGATAAAATAGGGTGGACAGAAGACTATAAAACGATATATTTATAGTGTTAAAAGTATTTGTAGGCTAAAACAGCTAAAAAGGTGCCTTTTATGGCGCTATGGATATTACAAGGGTACTTAATACTATTATTAGCATAAAATAGGCATAGGTATAGCAAACGGTGGAGGTTTAACTTAGAAATATACAGAGATACTACCCTCTAGATCCCTTGCCTTTAGAAGCGCTGTTAAAAGGTATATACTAGCTAGCGAGCTGGTGTGACTTTAAATTAGCGCTCTCTATAGTCCTTATTTAAGGCCATTTACTATTGCTATAGGAGATTATATCCCGTAAGTTTTAAAGCCGTATAAGCCGCTGTTAAACTTATAACAGCCGTACTAATAGCCTGTCTTGGAACCACCTCTACCACAGGCATATGCTTTAAAGGATTAACAAAAGTGTTAATTTAAATTAGGGTATGATAGAAGTAAGTATTGCGATTAACGTATTAGTGGCAAGGGTTTTGTTAGGGAAAAAGCGCCATAAGTATGCCTGCATGAAAATGTAGGCTAAATAGTGGCTTAACAGTTTTACTAAAGTGATATTTTATATTATAAGGCTTATTTTTAAGGTCAGGAAAATAAGTTACGTGGTATACTATACCCTACTAAAAATACTACCTAAAATACCCCTCTAAACAACTGCCCAAAACGCCTTTATTAGCAGTAATGACTCTTTTGTCTATATCTTGGGTCTAGTCTTAGCTCTATAGAAGAGGTATATTTATAAGGTTTTATTACCTATCTATTAAGGCTACTACTAAGAAACCACTGTCTAGGTATATTTACCCTAGTATAGATCTAAAGCATTTATTATAATCCCATATAATTTGTATCGGACCGCTTAATCCCTAATAAGGAAACACCTAGACAGCGTAGTGATTAGTAAAGAGGTAAAAGACATAATAAAAAGTCTAGAAAAATGGCTTCTAAGTAATAAAGAATACAAACCAGCTCCTAAGTTAAGATACTTTAACTAATATATTAGCACCGGTTTAGAACAGGAGATTAGCGGCTTGCGCAATAAAGTAGGGAGTTAGATTACGGATATAAGTATTCTTTAGCAAAAACACCTAGTATTTAGTGCTAATAATACACTAGGCACTAATATTTGGCGCTATAGTAAGGCTAAGAGATTCTATTTAAGGAGGATGGTTAACTAGCGAGAATAAGCGGTTACTTATCTCTGCTAGGGTTTCGCAGGGATCCCCCCTTCCGCAAGTTTTAGATGGGAAGATAAGCGTACCTTTTCCTCCTAAAATAGTAGTATACTGTGCACCTAATCGCCAGGTGTTTGTTAGCGGCGATATTGAATTCATGGTTATACAATGGCCTATAGGTTAAAGTGGTCTAAAAGAACAATAAAATAAGTTACTGGCTTATGCCGAATTGCTAATTAAGTGTGTTAAGACTAATTATATCAAAGTTACCTCCCTGGCAAAATATTTTGGAGTACTCCGCTTAGAAGAGGTTAGGTGAATTAAAGTTATCTACTAATAGGGGGCTAAGCAAATCGAAATTATTAGGTAGTAGGAGACTGAGTAAATTAAAATTATTAAGTAGTAGGAGACTAAGTAAATCGAAGTTATCTATATTACTTAAATATAATAAATCCTAATGCGGTGTGTCTCTTCCCTTATCTACTAAGTATAATATGTTAAATAATTAAGCTCCATTATCTCTATAGCCTGGCGATAGATTGTGTAAACTGTTTTTAGGATTCCCTAATAAGAAGTTAGAATTTTCTTAGGCACTTAGTTCTATCCTCCCTTACCCCTATTATTTCTAGTGGTGTATCCATATGCCTCCTATATGCGCGGTACTAGGGCGGCCTATTAGAACACGCTAATAAAATTTGCTACGTTAGGAACTTATAGGTATTGGTCTTAGCTTACAATACCGGCACTCTACTCTACTAGAAGTAAGTTCCCCTTATCTCCTTAAACTTAGCTACTATTATAATATATTAGGACAAACCGTCTTACCTTATAGAGTCAAACTGGCTTCATATTCACGGCTCTTAGGTGGACTTTTTTGGCATCTAGGTCGCTTGCCGTTCTATTACTTAACAGTTTCCAATTCTCTTTTTAAAGCATTTAAAATCCAGCTAATCGCTCTCTATATAATAGTGATAGTGGAATCTGGCTAAGTTAGTATCTATACTAATTATAGGAATCTTAGCCATACTAATACCTTCTTTAATTAAGCCTTGGGCAAGTATATAATAGTTTTTTAATACATTATGAATTCCCACGACTTTAAGAGCTTGAATTAATTTATTATAGTTAAGACCTTTCTTTAAGAAATCTTTTTCCTATCTAAAAGTATATGGTTACTATATAAACAATTACCATTTATTGCTAAATCTTATACCATATTCCCTATCTCTAAAGAAAGGAAGAATAAGGCACTAGGCCCTTCTAGAGCATCTCTAATTAAGCAGTACTTACTGCTACTAATAAAAAAGGCTTCTATCTATTAAGTAAGCTTTTTAAGCGAGATCTTAGTAGTTAAGCCAATTCTATAAAAGTCTTAAGCTATTAATCCTGCTATATAACCATTTTAGGAGAGCTTTAATAGAACTACTTAAGCAAATCTATAAAGGATCTTATAATATATCTCATTCTTTTTAAGGACTAAGTAAATAAAAGTTGTATAATTAAGCGGGAGTTTAAGAAAATACTTCTACTTATCTATACAGGTTTCCTAAATTTAAGGATTCTAGAAAGTAACTATTCCGGCCTAAACTTTGGTAAGAAAGGTCGTAACTTTACAGCTAGGCTTAGACTCGCATATCCACAAAAGATTTAAACGCGAAATACTAGCTCCTTTAACATTAACCTTAAAAGTTATTTCTTTGGTGAAAGATTTTAATTTTAACTTAGCCTAGTAAACCAACCCAAGGACCTTATTAATGCTTTAAATTAACTGTAAAAGAGCTAAATAAAGAGGTAATGTCTATAGAATTGGTCGACTTACGCTTAGCTCTATAAGCCTTGCTAGTTCTTCTTCTGCTAGAGTAGCCCTAAGTTTCATAGCAATATCAGTTATTTTATAGGTGTAAGGATGTCTAATAGTAAGTAGTAGGCAGAACCTCTGCTTTAGGAGAAATAATATACTAGCACAAATTTGGGGCACTAAAAAACAGGCCCGTTTTTTAGTGCCCTAAATTTGTGCTAGTATAAAGCACCCCCTTATATAAGCATTAGTACCCTATAACTAGCACCTAAACGTCACCCTAAATTTAAATTACTTATACTTAAAACGTGGTAGACGGGAGATCCCTAAAATAAAACAATATAAGCCTTAATTATAACTCCACCATCCTAAAAGCCTTAAATCCCTGCTAAGGACTAATTGGATTCTTTTCTATCTCGTTAAAGAATTTAAATCTAAGTATATTAGGTATGTGCTTCAAAACTGCTTTCCTTTAAGAGTAGGAATTAAGCGGCTAGCTTAATATCGGGTCCTAGCTCCGTTTTTACCATTCCAACACCTTTAGGAATGCTCCCTTTGGGGAAATTAACGGTTCTAAAGTATATAGTAAGATCTCAATAAACCTTCAAAGGTAAGACAGGGAGATTTAATGGTATATAGAACTTATTACGTCTTATATAAGGCTGGAAATACAAGTTCGCCCTAATCTGCTTATTTAATTTAGGTTATTTAGCCCTACCTTATAATCTCCACCACTTTTTGCCCTAGTTGCCTTGTTGCACTAGTCTTCTATAATACACACTCTTTCTATTCCATTGGCGCTTATAATCCCCTCATTTTTATACTGCAATTTTCTTGTATATTGGGCTGCATATTATACTCAATTCACCATTAACCCTATGCGTAGGGTATCTCTTCTTGCCCTTCTTCTATATATTATTTCTGTCTCCTTAGCACTAGCAGCCTCTATTTTCACCGCATTAAATTTATAGTAAAGGTAAGTATAAATATTGTTAGGTCTTCTGCCTTTTTTCTCTACTATTTTGTTAGTTCTCTATTAAACTCCTTTTTTAAATTATTTATATCTACCTAAAAATCTTTATAGAAAACCCCAACCCTCCCACTATAAATATACCGGTAAATGAAACTTGCTAACTATTAAACCAGGTTTTTCTTAAAGTAATATTAACTAATATTTTATTTAGGTTCCTAGAAGGCGATACCTAGCTTATCTTAGAAATAGTAATGAAGTTTAGGTAATCCCTAGAAAAGACTATTCTTAATATAGTACCCTAGTAAACTAGTTAGAGTATTTAGTAAGAACCCTTTTCTAGTAATTTCTATATAAATTGGCTAATAGACGGAGTAATTTAAATATAGGAGAGGGGATACTACAAGTGGGCAGGTACTAGAAGGTAGGGTTTACTATAAGTGTTAGGTTACTGGATTTCCGAAAATGCATATAGTAGTGGGGGTGATATTATATATATTCTCAATATATATGCGAAAGGCATATATGTTTTACGTCTTTCCAGCTTTATTAGCTAGACGTTTTAATCTATATAAGAGTAAAATTACATCACTAACTAAAATAATAGCCACTAGAAGTACTGTAAGATGCAGAAGTGTTTTCCTAGCAGCTTGACCCCCCTTTAATACGGTCTGTACGTATATTTAAGCCTAAAAGTCATCCCGCCTATTACCCCCAAGACGCCACCTTTCCTCTAAATCCTACCACTATGACTCGTGCTCCTCTAAAGATCTATAATAGAAAACTAAACAGCTGATTAAAGTGAGGACGTATAGCCAGCTCGCCGACTAATTGGACATAGCTTATATACCGCTGTAAAGTCTAGAAGCCCCCGTTAATTTGCTTTTTAACAGTACACTAGAGGCGCAAGCTATAATAATATATTCCGTAAAAATCAAAGGCTAGAACGCCTTGATATATAGAGCTAGTTCCGCCCCATTATATTAAGATGCACAATTGCCTTTATTTGGTTGCCTTAATACTCCTTCTATAGCTTTTATTTGTTACCGCCCAACTTCACTATTTTTACCGCTCTTCTTAAACTATTTCCTAGTCTGCCCTGTTTCTGCTAGCTATTTGCGGCCGCTCTACCCTTTAATATAGTTTCTGCTTAGTTAACTATTAGCTCGCTTATTAAAACCGTTATTTACTGGCTTTTACCGGCCATTGGTTTCTTAAAGCGTTTTATTTAGCTACCTCTTATACAGGTCGCTAGTACTTGTGGTTAGGATTGAGATTCTAGGTACAGTATATTAATCACCAATCTTTATCTAAGAGTGAGTGCTCTACTATCTGTTAATATGGACCTAGAAAGTAATCCTAAATCAACCACTAAGCTTAAAACTCCTCTATGCCCCAGCACTTATTAACTTAAAGGTCTGCAAGGCCAGCAAAACATACCTTTAGAGCCCGACACCGGTTGATCGTCTAATCAAATCGCTGGCCTTATAGACCAGCAAAAGGCATATCCAAAAGCGGGGGTTTTAGGCCTGCAATACCAGCGGCCTATACAACTAGAAGATCTTATATGGCATAAAATTCTCTGCATTTACCTAGATAAGTGGCATGTGGGTATACTCGCCTTCAACTTAATTAGGTTCTTTAATAGGTTTAAAAAGGAGTTTCTTGGTCTTCTTTAAAGAAGAACTAAAGAGTATAAAATATAGGATATCATCTATTTACCTATATTCCTTAAATTTATGGATAATTGCCCTAACGCAATTATATTCTAGGTATGTTTAATACCTCCTATATAGCATTTATTCTAATTAAATTACAGACTTTAATGCAAAATATTCTAATTAAATTACAGACTTTAATGCAAAATATTCTCAATAACTTACAGGGCTATATAAAGAAGGAAGGGGAGGGAAGAGCTATTTTTTAGAGGCCGCGTCAACCCGGTATAGAGCCTTAGTAGTAGTTATCTATATCTAGCTTAGAGAGTGTTAATATTTCAGCATATAATTAAATTTAAATCCTCCGCGTCCTTAAATAAGTCCACTTGCACTATAATATGAATTCATATCTATACGCGTAAAATCCTTGAAATTACGGCGCTTATATAGTAAAAGAAAGTTATACTAGTAGCGTTGTCGCCTTTATCAGCTGCGCGGTGCTCTATTAAAGGATATGTTCTACTGGTGTCTCTATACCTCTCCCTACCTGCCACTCCCTCCTTCCCCTCCAAAAATTCAACTATAGATGGTCGGCAGCGTTAGACTTACATGCATACATTCCTATTAAGCATTAGGTAACACTAAGCAGACATAAAATACATGACGATAAATTATTATAATATATATAGCAATAATTCTTAGCTATACCTGCCGTACAGAATCCTTTACCAGATACTATCTAAAGGAAGGGTAAAATGGTAATACTAAAGAACCTAATTCCGTTAGTCAGAGTAGTGGCTATAGCTATTATATCTGCGACGGTCCCAATAGCTCTCGTCTAATTAATATTATAACTTCTCTATATATCTTTTAAGGGTGTTCCTCCTTCTGCTACCAATTTACTTTTTATCACTTTCTCCTGCGATAGCTACTTGTCAAATTCGACCGCTTACGTATATAGATGTATTTCGAGCAATATATATTATTGTTTTAGCTTTTAAAACCTCCCCATCTTTTAAGATTTAGAGACTATATTCTAAAGAATTCCTAATAGACATATATAACTCTTACGCAGTTAATCTTATTAATACGTTTCTCAGTTCTACCTTAAAGGTTTATAGTATAGAAAGCCTATACAAAAGCTAATAAAACAAAGGTATTCTTAACAGCCTCCTAGAGGGTATTAATAATCTACGTCAAGATAAAAACCCGGATAATATTAAGTTTTATAAGAAACAAACTCGCGCTAAGGGGGATCAGTATGGTTCTTAGGTTATAGGCTTAGGGGCGTAGCTAATTTTACGTTAGGTATTCCTAAGATTGCCAGATAAAAATCTCTACTCTTACTATATACGAGTCTTATCAGAAGTCCAATCTAGGCAGAATACTTATTAAAATAGTAGTAGAAAAGCAGGACGAAGAGGGAAAGAAGATATAGGTATTAGCTACACTAGCAAGCTAACCTATTCTAAAACACTTTAGGTTTAATATTAATACCAAGTTAATAGAAGGTCTGGTGGAGTATCTACACAGTTTCGGTGCTCGTAAACCACAGCACCGCACTATAAGCGTATAGCTAGGAGACAAAGATTAATACAGGGTATAAAAATATAGAAAACTTGCAAGTTACTAGCTAAAATAAAAGATTTATACTCTATTAAACTAAATTAGACCTCCTTACTACTATCTTACCACTGTTTCTAACGCCTAGTACCCTATATCTTACCATCTATTTCTATTACCTATTTTGCCTTAGTTGCCTATAATATTTAACTTAGTTGCCTAGACCTACCTTATCTATATAGAGAGCTTTTAGAGCTATATTTAATAAGCCAGAGTTCTTATTCCTAATTGTTTATTTAATATCTTTTCCTTTTCTATTTAGCATCACCTAAAGTGTAACGGTGCTGGAGCGCGTCACCTACTACTTTGCCATTTCTTAGGCAGTTTGTGTAATAGGCTTATATAAATACTTCTAAACCAAAGCTTATAGATTGCTACTATACAAAAATACTAAGCTAAGGAGAAGAAGCAGACTAGTAGAGACTAGCGAGATACAAAGGGGTTATTAAGGCGCTAGTAGTAAGCGAGCCAATAGCGATTTGGCAGAATATAGCAGAATTTAGCAGATTGCCCAGAAACGGCAAGTTGCGGCAAGTTACGGCAAATTGCCCTAGAAATGGCAAAGTAGCAGATAACACACTCCAGCACTATTATAATTTGCCGCTTAAAATCAAAGCTTTAAAATGCGCTAGATGGAAAGCCCAAAGCCAATATACTAAATAGTATATAGGGGTAAATAATTAATTTAAATTAGTTAAGTGTAAATAGCTTCTAAAGTAGTATAGCTAATTTAGTAGGGTAACCAAGTTTAGGGGGTAACCAAGTTTAGGGGGTCTAAGCTTAATAAGAAGTCTAAGCAATCTTATACTTTTAAATTTAGTTATCCCCTAATATATTAACTTAGGCATCTATATTATTAATAAAAGCCTACTAATCAGATCAATAGAATTCAATATAGGTATATAGCTTTTGATTTTATAACAAACTAATATATAAGCTTATCTTTAGAGTCGAGTCGCTCAATATAAAGTCTCTAGCGGTCGTACTTCTTATAGAACGGTATTTTATAGATACTGCAGCTAAAATAAGTCTTTAAATGGCGCTGTCACCTAGATATACACGTTGTTCTAGTTTTAGCGTTTACGCACAGGCCCCCTCCTCTAGGTGCCCTAACGTGTTAAGGGATAGGCCTATCGCTAAATTAAGAATAATATAAGCTTAAAGACCGGAGCCTATAGCTTAATAGAAGAACAAGTTAAATAAATACCGCTAGTTATTATAGTATCTAACCTCTATATCGCGGTCTAATGAGTATTCCTCTTCTAAGTCCTTAAACCACTATTTAAATGTCTAGGAGCCTTCCAATTGTGCTACTAAAAACCATTTATCCTGCCACAGAATTCTCGATCTGGTTAATGAAATAAAGGGTAGTTTAAGCACTTTAAATCCAAAGTTAGTGCTCTTCCAGAATGAATAATTTAAACAAAGTTTACCTCCGTTAAAAAGTAGCTTCTCCATATCTGTAGGTAATATCTCAAAAGAGAACAAGATATTGGCAACGTTTAAAATAATCCCACTGTTAAATATAATCTCTAAGGCACCCCTAATATATCTATACAGTCTTAGAGAGCTAAAGAAAAGATCTCTTAAGTATACCACGTCTCCGGATATATTGCATAAAAGAAGAGCTATATAGGTTAGCTTAGTACCATTTATCTCTATCTAACTTTTCTCTACATAAAACGCATGGAGTTAAGTCTAAATAAGAACAGGATTTAACTTAAGCTCTCTTTCCACCACTTTAAGCCATTTATAACTTAAGAAAATGGCCCCCTAAAGTATTTTATAACGTTCTTAATTCAAAAGAGGACGTTTATTAGGAGCGTCTAAGTTGTTAAAAAACATATTTGTAGTCATTTCTAGTGATTACTACTACTGGGGCATACCTAAGCTAGGAACAATATATATCTCTATAAGGGCCCAATAACGGGAACCTATATTATAATAGCATAGAGCGGAGATAACGTCCTATTATTCTAAAAATAGCTCCTTATGGAAATTTCTTATCTAGAAAGCTTCCTTTAAGAAAGCAGTTATTATTAGACACTAGAATAGGACCGTCCTAATAATAGGTAGCTTATTGGCCTAAATTATATCTCTAGTTATACTAGCCTCTTTTACCTAAATCTATATCCTTATTCTCACCAAACCTAAGCTAGCAGGAAGAAACGATCTTTAGTATACTATAATTATAGACAGCTAGCGATCTTGCGGTTTTAAGTTTAAGTAGCAAGCTTAGCGTTTAATTTTATTAGGGTTGTAAGTTAATTAACTTAACTTAACTAAAGCTTCAAATTGGTTAAATTAAAAGTTTAGTAAGCAGAAAGCTTAGTTAATTAAATTAATTAAATCAATATTAAAGTCTTGGCAATTGGTTGCAACTAAATTTAACTAGTAAAGTAGCCAGCAACTATTACAACTCTTAGTATAGAGTTAATATAGGAGGACCTACCTAGTGACGCCCAAATCGTTTCCTACTACATATAAGCGTTGCAAGCTCCACCGACTAAGAATAACCCTAGTATTAAGGCGGAAGCTGTTAGTGATCTTTTTAGACTAGAGCTAATATAGAGCTTTAGGATGGACTAAGGCTTGCCCTAAAGTAGATATATAGGCGCTTATTAGACTTAGCGCTCCTCTTTATTAATTAGGTAGATGTAGATCCTCTCCCCCTACCTTCTATCTGCCTATCTCTCTGTCTCCCTCGCTCTCTTTCTCCGTCTCCCTTACTCTCTCTCTCTATCTCTCTCGCTCTCTCTACTATCTCTCCAAAGCCATTCAATCCTATTTGGTTTGGCGAGCCTACTTATATTAGTGCTATTATGTCTTTCCTGCGCCTCCCTCTACAGACCGTTCCCGTCCTCAGTCTTTATTCGTGCTAGCAGCTATAAACGTACTAAGTTAGAACATTACATACATTTAACTTATTTACGCCTATATTACGAAAATCAAAGTGCGCACCACGTAACTTTTATAACTATAACACCACGATTAAGTCTTGATTTTAGTTATAGTATAAATAGTAGAATCTAAATTAGATTTAAAACGCGCCAAAGAAGCGATTAATTGGACTGCGTAGTGCTTTATAAGGCGTCACGCGAACTAATTTAGGTGCTGCTACCTCTAAGCTACTATGCCCGCACCCGCACCCCCGCCCGCGCCTAAGGGGAGTTTTCGTAGTTAGTGCACCTACTTATCAGTTTTTGACCGGAAAATTGACACTATATAGCCCTGACCTTTGGTAAACTTATAGATATTATTAATCGCAGGCTTCTAAGAGTCGTATAGCTTTAACAGAGGTGGGTTAAGAACCGGAGTACATTTAGATAGACGCGCACTTTGATTTTCGTGATATAGGCATAGATAAGTCAAACGCACGTAACCTAATCTTAGGACGCAAGCATATTAAGGGATAAGGTTCTCTGGTTGAGCAGTAACCTCTTATTACTGCCTTCTTCCTACTTTCTTGTCAATCGTTTGTATAGATATTTGGTGTTTTAGAGGCTCTAGAGGGCGGTTTATAGGCGGCTCTAAGGACCTTCCTCTAACGTCTATGTCGATTAAGCTGCTAGTAGAGGCTATACCGTTACCTATAGCCCCCCTAGAGGCAATAGTAGGGTCCTTCTTCCTTACTTACTTCCTTGTAGTTTGATTTACTATACGCCACCTAATATCCACTACTTAGTATTGATCCTCCTGCCTATCTAGAGCCCAAAGGCTTATCAGAGGGGGTTTCAATTAAACAGGCGGCTAAAGGAGGGCCTATTTGTATTTGCTATTGCTTAAGCTCCTCCTAAGCCTTCTACTATACTCGCTTAGCCTCTGCTTTGGTCTACGGCACTCCCTTCTTTATAGTGACTTAATTATATTTAAATCGGCTCCACTAGAGGGAGGCCTAAAAATAGGCCCTAATGAGTTAGTCTCTGTAAATTGACAAAGCACTTCTTCTATAGTAACCACAATTCTGACCTCTAAAGGAAGGGCTAATATAAATAACAAATCCGTCCTTCCATCCTTCTGTCTATCCATATCTTTATCCCGCTGATTTTTTAGCTGTAGTATTAGGTCCCTTCTTCTGCTTTTTAGAGGACGTTTGGGTTAATGTCTCCGGAGTAATCGGTTGTAAGTTAGCGTAGCTTAACTCACTATTTTGTTCTCCTAGTATTAAGATCTGATTTCCAAATTGCTATAAAAGTCCAGAGTAATCCAATGGTTATAGCTTAGATTGTTAAGAGTGTTTAAAATTAAAGTTAGACAGTAACTCGTCAATAACGGAATAGATCTTCTTTAGGAGAGTAAGCGACTCAATATAAGCCTCTACCGTGAAATTATATATCGTCCATCTCTCCTTACTGCCGAGCGGCAAGATATCAAAGGTGTGAATTAGATAACAGTAAGTTATAAACTCAAATCCATTAATAATAGGGTAGTAGCCGTATAGCCGCACTGTTCGGTAATTATAAGAAATTAAAAAAGTTAAAATTTCCCTATAGAGTTTATTCTCCCTCTTTGCTAATTTAAAAAGTTTAATAATGCCTCTTATTACAAGTTTTATGCTATATGCGTTTTGTCGATCTATAATCTCAAGTTCTATAGTACCACATTTTACTTCGCTTATTAGAAATGGAAAGTGTATAGAGTAAGTGGCCATAAAATACAACACATATAAAGGATTGCCTAATACAGGTTAAAGTTTGCTGAAATGGTTATTTAAGAAGGCAGATCTCCCGAAGCCAGCAGCGTAATCTGGCTGTGGCCGAGGTTTTGTTACGGGAATAGAATTATTCCAGCCCTTATTAACACTTTTAGCCAAAATATTGAAGCGTTTGTCGCTAAGCGTAGCGAGGATTTCTGTAGAGGGAACGAGTAGTTAAGTAATATCTTAAATAATCCTTGCTTTATTCTTGCCTCGCAGTTTCCGGCAAGCTTTGTTAAATGCCCTATTATAGAATATCGTGTTTTCTAGAGGTGTATGCTTCTTCTTAAGTAATCTATAATAGAGGCTCTTACTTCTATCCGAGATACCTAGCTTATAATTGTCTATATAGAACCCACCTAGGGTCTAAAGCACAGTTTTATAGCCTAGATTGTTATATGCAGCACTCTTCTCCTCTCTTGGCCTTTGGTCGCTTGGAGTTATAGGAGCGGTAAAGCTAGAGTTCAACTATTTATGGCAAAGAGAAGGCGTCTTCCTCGCAAATAAGTATAACATATTATTATTTTAATCGTCTTGCTGGAAGAACTCCTTTAGCTAAATATCTTCCTCTACCTAATATCTAATATAACTTCTTTTAGATGCGCTAATAGCGCTAGCTACCTTCTAACCAAATGTCTACCTAAGAGAAGGGCCTGCGGGCAAAAATCGAGGACGTTTTTAAGGCCGCTTAACTAAGATATAATTTTCTAGGGTTTCTACTTCTTAGGGTCGTTTTTGGCCCTATAATAGTAGGGGAGGCGGGTAATTCTATAACCTAGTAGTTAAGTCAGCCCTAGATAGTAGTGGTCTACTAAACAAATATAGACGTACCTCCTCTATTAAAAAGGACAAGTGTCTCTATCTAGGCTTTCTATTCTTACTCTTTTAAAGCTGCGAGATACCTTTGAGGCATACACTTCTTTAGACTTATTATAGTTCTTCTTTCTTAATACCTTAAGGCCGTTTTTCTATAAAGGATTAGATCGGACTGCTACTATAAACTAGTGAAGGGAACGCACCTTTATCTTATTATGCTAAAGACCGTAGTCTTCTTTGGGCGCCTATAGGTCCTCAGCAGCTGGCCATAGTCAGTGGAATTATAGGAACTTATAGCTTGTTTATATAGCCACTAGGTTAAAAGTGAAATGGCGGAACATAGCTAATAGAACGCTAAGCCGGCCGGTAAGACGCCCCCACACGCTAAACTACAATCGGCGGGACTAATAATTCTAGATTAAGAGAGACGTTATAGCCCCTAAAAAAAGGATCTAGAGCAACCTTATATAAACTCGCACACTCCAAGAATAATTACCGCAGATAGTATAGATATATGCAAATGTCCTATTATAATCGCCACCCAATCGACATCCTTATTTATATTAAAATTAACAAATCGTAGCAATAACCGCTATTCTCTAAGGCTGGCGTTCTTATCCATTCCCAAAGGAAATTGGACGCGTATTGGGGCTCTACAACTTGAAATATCCTTACCCTCTATGCAGCCTCCAGAGGCACGTAATATCTTAATTAATCTCTCTATACCTACTAAGACCTTCCGTAAGGATACCTATAGTAATGTGGATAACCAAAGTGCTAACATTAATGCTAGATCTAGAGCTAGAGCCAGAGCTAGAGCTAGAGCCAAAGTCAAAGCCCTAGAGAGCCCCAGTAGCACAGATATATTAGGACAGTATTATTAAAGTGTAGGTATCTTACGCTGGGAGTTATATAGATTATATAGGAATAATAAGCAGGTGCTACTTTAGAGGCATATCTAGCAGTCACTAGTTTTTATTAGTTACAGTTACTAAAGCGGATTTTATATATTCCGAGCGTCTATAAGGGGGAAAGGTTCCGCAACACCACAGCCCTAACAGCCATAGGAAGTCAGTAATGGCCTTATTAGTAGCGCGCGGGTGATAAGCCAAGTGCACTTATAGGAGAAGGGTTAATAGGACTATAAAGTGCACTTAAAGCGGCCTAATCCAACATACTAGCTTATTATGCAATTAATAAAATCTAACTATACCCTCTACCCTCGTTCGAAAACGCGCTATTGACATACGTCGACCAGCGGGGTTTTCTAGGCAGCTACTAATACATATAGTAATCACACCTCCAAAATCTAGCGACCTGCAGACACTTAATGCATGCCATATCCCAGTAATACAGGCGCTCTATATTATTAGCGTTAAGAGCTAGCTAGGGGCGTGCTATTATAGCCAATGCTCCTAGGTATAAGATGGCTAACTTAGCTCACCTAACATCCGTCCCTAAGTATAGAGACGCACCTTAACTTAAGCAAAATGTATACCTACGTTAACAACCCCTACTTATACTCTAAATATAAGCAGAACCACACCTTCCCCAGACGATTATATAATTACTACTAGGATAGCAGTATGGCGACTGGCCCTTGCAACAATCCCACACTGGCTAAAGGGGTAAACAAATAAATAATTACCTTTGGCAGTTCCAAGAAGCCTAGAAATTGCCCACTCTACGCTTATTATACAGCCCTATCCTTCTAATTTATTATCGCCTCGCTAATCTATAGGCAAGAAATACGAGCAAGCTAAAAACTAAAACTGCAATAGTTGTCTTAAGGAGGGGAGGAGCGAAGGAATAGGTTCTACCACAGAAGTTAATAGCTAAACGGCGTTAGTATATAACAGTTAAGGGAGATTAACAAGTGGTACACCTTTAAGAATATTGTCTGCACTTATAAACCTGCCTTACCAGTACCCTATAATAATATCACCCATTAGTCCTAGACTTTTTGTCTTAGGAAACTTAGATTGTTTAAACAAATTGGTAATTTCTATCTCTTTAAGCCTAAGCTTAAAGTATAGAGGTTTGCCTATCTAGATTTTATATAGGGTAGAACTAAGGGCAAACAGGTCTACCCAAGTTGATTTTAGGTCGGCTTTAGGACATTTATAGCTTATAGTTACTACAATGGATGGCTTAGAGCCATCTAATAAGGAGCCACTAAAGTCAAGGAGCTTTGCGTGTAGGCTATTATCTAAGGAAATATTGCCGCACGTTAAATCCGCATAAATAACATTTATTGAATAAACAAAGGCAAGCGCACTAGTGACTTATTAAGCCCATTAAAGGCGTTGCTTGGTATAAATCTTATAAGTTTAGATATATTGGCAGAGTCCATTCTTGCCCATATATTCTAGCCGGATGCCGGATTTAAAGGTACTATAAAACTTCAGCAGACCTTCGTACCTACCATATTACTGGAACCGCTCGTAGATCTATCTCTTAACTTTAATAGCAGGCTCTTCTTCTACTTGGTAAGGATATTTAATAATAGTATTGGAGGAGGAGTCTAGGTATACCATACTTATAAGTCCAGAGCTAAGGTAGTTTATTATATTGAACCCAGTTAGGAATCTAATAGCGGTTATCTTTTAGTTGCGCGGTAGAGGAGTAGGGGCGGTCCCAAGTTAATATAACTTGTATAGCTTATACAAGCAGCTATTCGTTGCTAGAGGGTATAATTCTTCTATAAAAGGGTCGAGAGAGGGATATTATTACTAAAACCGTGTTAGGGAATATAGTTATGGCGGCAAAGTGGCTTAAGAAAGGTAGCGAGGCACATTAGTCCATAACGGGGAGGCGCGATTGTGGAACAAAGTGGACAGCAGCGAGCTTAAAGACAGGACGGACGTGGCTAGGAGACAATGTGGTCTATTAAATGCTATAAGCAGTTCGTTATAGCCAATGCGGTCTACTACAAGTCGCGCCTTAAGAAGTCGCAGATTGAACGCGTTATTAGAGATACTCAGAGGCGGCGGTGGAGGTAGCTCTAGGCTTTGGCTTCGTGTCTATATAGCTAAAAGATAGAAGGCTTTACTAAGGCTCTATTAACGCTGCCTTAAAACTTGGTGGCATACTAAACAGCCTACAGCATTCTTTAAGCTCGATAGTATTAGGCTAGGTGTCCTTACCATTCTAAACCACGTAGGGCTTAGCCTTAAGGTCACAAGAAATACTAGCCATATATACTATAAGCCACAGGCACAAGCCATAGGTTAACCTCAGCTTGCTTATATATATTTAGTTACAGTATTGGCTTAGCCCGGAATCCCTAATAGGTCTAATTAGAAGTACCAACTAGGGTAGCAACCTTGTATAATCTCTATATATTTAAAAGTTAAAGTACCCCTTATATATCCCGGCTCGGTGTGTTTCTTACTTTATAGTAGGGGATATTACCTTAAACACCTTAAAAGAGTACCGTACGTCTAGATTAAGATAAAGATATAAAGGCTGTTAAATTATACTCCGCCCAAACCAAAGCCATGAAATTAGAGTACGTGTCTATATAGAAATTTAAAGTCTTTAGCTAACTAGATGTAAATTCCACCTAGAAACACTTATAGTTCTTAGGCCTTATTAAGGCTGTTATAATAGTACATTACTGCTAAAAGCATGTATAAAAATAGCTAACTCCCATAAGGCTAGAATTTCTGGATCAATAGGAATTTGTTATTTAACTTAAGACTTAGCGTTCGGCCCCCTCTAGAAGTTTTACTAGGAATGTCTTAGAATTCTTATATAGTCCGCACTAAGCTTAAGCGCCTATTATGGAGCCGCCTTAAAAAAAACCCCCTAACCAATGATATAATATTAGAGAAGAAATAATATCCGCAGAACTTAAAATCGAAAAATATAATAAGTGGTACAGAAAAGAATAGTATATAAATAAATACAAGTCCTACAATTGGATTGTTAGGTATTATTATTATTTATAAGGAGAGTACGCAGGATATTCTAGCTAGGGGTAAATAAAGATAATATAATCTTTCTAACCACTTTTACTTCGGCCCGCCCCTCTATACCTACCTCCTATATAGCATATTCTCTGAATTAAATCTTTACATAAGTCCACCAGAAGCAGTTGTTATTATTTAAATACATTGCCGCTTCCTTAGGAGAGTATTGCATACGGATAACCTCTTCTACTTGCCGTAGTCTGCCCTGCTAAAGGGAGCATCTAGACCTTAAGCGGCTATTAGGTTCTCTATTAAGAAAGGCAACCTACTAATATTGCAAGACTCAGTATCACCTTCCTTTAGAGATATCATAAATTTCCTAAAAGTATCTAAGTTGACTTGTTTCTAAAAGTTCCTATCTTTACCTATAAAGGAGGTATTATCAAATGTTCTAAAAATCGGCCAATCATTTATTAAAAACCCGGCAGAGTTATTTACTAATTTACTTAACAGGGCTTTAAAGGCTAGATTACTACGTGTTATTAAGCATAGAATATATCCGGTAACTATATACTTCCTATTATATCTCTCTAGGAGAGAGTCCAATTCAAAATAGAATAGAGATACAATTATATAGCGTGCTATAGTATCGATCCGGGCCAATAGGAAGTAGTCCATTTCGACTTTCAATTTAAGTTTAGGTATACTTTTCGTATCATCAAGTCTCAGTTTAGTGGCATTAAAGTCAGTACTAAGGTGGTAAATTCTATCAAGAATTTGGACCGCCAGTTTAACAGTTTTATAGGCCCATCTTACCGTTTTATCGCGTATTTTCTCCAAGATTAGATTACGTGTTTTAGGGAACATTCTATTTTTCTAAATACTATGGTAGTCATCCATAGATACCTCGTAATTTTTTGGCCCCGGCTCACCAGTACCTAGAGATATAACAAAGTTAGGTTCTTTAACAAGCAGAAACATTACTAATACCTCTAAAAGCGCCTAGAGCAGGGGGTTATTCTTAAGGAGTTTTATATCTTAAAATATACTAACCTCATCAATATATTTTGGCGGAAAGAAACTGTAAGGTATAGTTAGTTTTAGGCATAAAAGAGGTAAGCTAAAGTATACCCAGGCGCTACAGATACGGATTATACGCTAAATTTTATATTAGTCTTATCCAAGGGTAAGGCTTGTCCAATCTTATATTTCCCAAAGCGGCACTCTTCCACAGCCATCCTTCGGCCTTACAACGGCGTTGTCTTTAGGTTTGTTAGACAACTCTTATACTAAGTTATATATAGGGAGCTCACCTTAATCTTCGTCCCATATGCCCACCCCGTTGTAGTTAGTAAATATACGATATAACGGATGACTGCTAACTATAGCGACTGGCAAGCCGATCTTTGTTCCTATAGATGTTACATAGGAGCAGTTTAAAATGCTTTTATCTATACCAAAGACTTCTTTTAGGACGGACTCGATATTTTGGGCTGAGTATAAACCGTTAGTAAAATACAACACTATTAACTCAAATACACGGGAAATAAATGGGATATTAAAAGCCTTCCGCCGTTTAAAGATACGTTCTGCAATATCTAGGAACATCTAGATGGACTCTTTAAGGGGCCGTCCCTTAATGTAATAATCTATGGCGATCACCGCTCCTTAAGTTATAAGTATTAATTCCTTTTCTTTAAAGTATATCGAGCTCTTACCTATACTAACCCCAAAAGCAACTTTAATAAACTGCTGAAAGGGAATTGGTAGACCGACACAATCTTATATTTGTTTTATTAGCATTAATAGCACAATACCCTATATACCTCCTCTATTAATACACAAGACTCCTACTCCTGCAGTTAAAGGGTATACTTTTACAATTATATCGTTCGGCATCTCTTCTCTATAGAGAAAGCAGTGGCGCACTTTAAAGATCTAGGGGTTGTCCTTACAGCGATCCCCAAACACTATAATGCAATTCTCGCAAATATAGTGCCCGCAGGGTAAGCAATACTGCGGTCTCCTATGCAAACAAGATAGACATATATTGCTGCTCTATATATAGCGCCATCTATCTCAGAATCGTGTAAGGTTACTCTTATAAATTTCTATAGTAGTTACATTATTGCAAGTAAATTGTTGAGAGCAGCGGACAAATCGGTTTTCGACCATATTAATAAAGCCACTTTGTAGAATAACATGGTTAGACTACTTAAAGGCTATAACTTAAGCCTTACTTACCTAGTAGAAGACGTCCTTATAAATTATATTAAATACAGTCTTGGGTTTAAACGCTATATTAAAGTTAGTATAACTTAATTTTCTAGCGGGGTAATACTTACTATATACTTTAGGCGGGTAACTATCTAGAAAGAGACTAAAAGCAGTTATTAGAACTACGAACTCCATTAGCTCGTTAGTTAACTTAATATATTTTAGGAAATTTAATAGATGTTCCACTAGGTTAGGAGTAACGGGGTTATAGATCCTTAACGCTCTAATAAAATTAAAGGGTTCATTAACAGTTTCTAAAAAGTGCCCACAGGCGTACTTGAGAAAGGCGGCGAAATAAGTTATAGAGAATAAAGTTTGTGCATCTTCTCTACTCTTTCGCACTTAATCTAAATTATCTATCAAACACTCTTTTAGGCGTCTATAACAAGCATTAACAGATATTATACCGTTTGGGAAAAGAGCGACTATATTAATTACTAATATCAGCTCGGATAGATCCTTTATTATTTCCTCTCCTAATAACTATAGAAAGGCCTCTTTGGCCTCGCTTTCTGCTCCTAGAGGTATTTTCTTAGTTACAATTACTACTCTCGGGTATGTACTCTTTAGAAGGGTTAATAAGTGGCCTTTCTCTAACCATATAGCAATATGGCGGGCAATCTGTCTAAAAGAACCAAGATTAGCATAAAAGAAGCAGAAGACATCTGCAAAAGGAAAAAGTAGGCGGGTGTAGATACTATCTGCAATTTTATTTAGAGAAAGGCTAGATAACCTAGCTTAGGTTCTCTAAATAGTTCGCCATATTATTTTATAGCACTTATCAGCTATAACTGTCTTTCCCCTAAGACTCTGTTTAGGAAGATCGCCATCCACAAGAAGTACCGGTCTGCCGTGAAAAATGCTAGATAGGTTAAGGTGGAGATATATCTCGCCTACGCTTCGCTTGTTCGTAAACTTTCACGCCCTCTTTACCCCAAATAGCTCTTAGAGGGCGACTAATTTCGCTATATTACCAATTAGTACGAATAGACTAGGTTATATATTAGGATTAGGAATATAATTAGTAAGAGTCTAGAGCCTATCCAATTCTAAAAAAGTAATTTCATTGCCTTAGGTACAGAGACTTAGCTAGTAGGTATAGTAACAACGCTTTATAATTAAGAGAGCAGACCAGCTGTTTTAAGTATTAATAGAGTCGTAGTGGAAAGACACAGCTAGATATACAGCCCTTAGGATCCATACGCAATAAATATTATTCCAATAAGGCCCAAAAACGGGCTTCTATAAAGTTAGAAGTAGCAATTTCAGGACCTCTATTTTTAGTAGCGGGGGACCAAGACGGGGCTCTCTTAAGGGTACCCAAAACTAGTCCCTATAGTTCCTTTGCCGGTCAATGCGTGTTCTAACAGCTAATAAAAACGGTGCAAGAACCTACAATTTCTTTACTTTATATATAGAGCTCTGCATTTAGAATGGATTATAAGCATAGTTCTACTTAACCTAATTATAAGATTAAGTAAGTTACCCAGCCAATATAAAGGGTCTAAATAACCTTTAACTAGGTCCACCTTATTTATTCAAAAACGACTAATGCCAAACGCACCTAGCAATAAACTTAGCGACCCAGAATATTCTAAGATTAGAAATTCGACCATTCCGCAATACTCTCTTTGTAATAGACATCGATTACAGAGATACTAGAAAGGTTACACTATAGCACCTAGCCAAAATACAGAAGAGTATATTTACTTAAGACCCAATTATAGAAAATTTAAAAGTATAATAAAAGTAACGGGGTTTTATTGCCCTAAGTCCATTATACAGATTCATCACCATTACTACGCTAGTGCGAGCTTAGAAGTTACTTACGCATTAGTTTACATAGTTAAGCTCCCTAGAGAGAGATCCTTAAACAATAGAGTTGAAATACCTAAAGATTTCCCACAGGAGTACAGCACAGGGCGACTCTCTCCTATAAAAGAAGAATTACCTCCCCTAGTTACTACTTCTACCAAACCTACTCTCCACATTTAGTGTTTATTAGATAGATAAGTAGCTTATATATTACCTCTATATCTTTAGCCTAGAAGTGCCTTTAATAATAGTCTTTATATAAACTTAGTACAGGTGTTTCGTCAGGGCAACTATAATAATATTCCATTAGTTCTTTAAACTCCTTAACATTTAGGCAATGCCATAGATCAACAGTGTTATCCCTGTATTTCTTAACAGATTAGAGAATCAAGCAATTAATACAATTAATTTCAACAGAGAAAGACTATTTAAACCATCTTTAGGCATTCTATTAGCTCTAATAGTAATTGGAATAAGAGTACCAGTCTCTTAAAAGAAGCGGTTCACTAGGTAGAGGAGTTCAAGATATCTACTAACATTCTTAACAACAAGATACTTAGGGGATGACTAGCTTAACACAGAGGAAATATATACAGGTTATAAACTCAATAGGTATAACCCCACTATCTACACCTAGATTTACGGGTATTGCACTAGAAAGATCTATTAACTCTCCTCTAGATACAATCACTTAGCAGCTAACTCCGTTAAGGGGAAAGGACTTCGCTATACAAAGAGCAGCATTAGTTCCGGTAAACCCATTCTAATTAGATACTCCAGTGATTATAAGGTCACTGGCAGAATTAGGAATATTTAGGCCTATAAGAAGCGGCTCTAAGAGCTTATTAGCTTAAAAAGTTATTAGGTAGGGTAAAGGGGGTATATCCTTTAGTACCTCCTAGTAATAGAAATTTGGGTTAGACGTTAACGCAGTCAGGGAATAGCGGAAAGAAAAATTCCACTACTAGGCCACTAGCTCCTTGACCAGCATCTATAATAATATTCGGAAGTCTATTAGTAGAGCAATTATACTAATCCTAGGACCCTAGAACAATTGGAGCTATTAGAGCAATAAATAACAGAAGAAGCTATATCTTAGATAGCGATTAATCTAAAGAGCAAGATATAGAATAGGCCGACAGCTTCTTTATAGATGGGAAGACTCCTAAAACTTCTATATAAGGCCGGACGGGACCAGAATTAGTCCCTTATACAATAAAAATAGTTTACCCTAGCTATAAGGCTGATTCTCGCTACTATTTTTAGATATAAGTTAATAAGAAAATTTCTAACAGCTGCCAGCTTCTTAGGTTACTAGATCCTAGAGCAAAGTAGTATATTTAACAATTATAAACGGAAATAAGATATACGCGAGAAGGTAGCAACATACCAAGGGAAACAATATAAAATCACGGAAACTATCTATTTAAACAGTGACATCCATCTCTAAGTTGGTCTGTGCGGGAACACCAGAATTTCCAAGCACAAACAATTTAATTTAGTTAATTTAATTGGCCAGTTCTTATCAATAACAAATAGACTTAAATTACCGTGCAAAGGGATAATTGCTATCTATTAACCTAAGTCAGGTTATCTTTCTACCCAACTTAGTTACCTACCCCTTAACTCGATTACCAACTTGGTTACTAACTTAGTTACTAACTTCTTCCCCCTATACCTACATCTACCTTATGTATATATAGTCTCTTTTCTTTATAGATCAATCTATATACAAGTCCTCCTTTCCTAACCTACTTTTTGCGGTCAACACTATCTGTTAGTTATACTGTTTGCTATATCTATAATTACCCACTCTAGCCCTCAAAATTATCTAGAACCTACCAGCTAAGACAGGAAAGAGGCAATGCTACTAGTTAAAAGAGGATTAGTAGTATACAGTGCGGGATTAGAAGTCGGAAATAATAGCAGTTTAGGGGTCCTACTACGGGAGCAGGTTTAATGGCTCCCCTTAAATAGGACCAGCAACAATATCAAGGTCAGAGCAGGTTATATAGTACTTATTTTTCCCATTAGGCAGTCCCAGAGCGCTAAATTCTATTAGCCATTGCCACACCTAGTATACTATATATGTAGAATCGGGTTGCAGATCCATAGGGATAACAAGATCGGTCTTACACCACTATTTATTAGCAGATCCGGGCTGACCAGGAGTTAAGTTAGGAAACTTCTTCTAACATACTATAGAGAGGTCGCCATTATTAATTTAATAGCATCTGTTATCGTCAAAGTTCTAAATAGTTAAGAGTTTCCCTCTCTAGTCACCGCCAGCGCCGTCTACCGTCCACTACAGTATATCCGTCAATACTTCGCTACTGCTTGGCTAGGTTATTCCAAAAACATAGACTATTCTAGCCGCTATTGGTTTGCCCGGCTGGTTTTACAGTAGGATAACATATCCATTCTTAAAATACTTTATAGCTATATAAGCCCCTAGCGAGACCTAAAGTCATAAAAAATTCACTGTTTGGTTAGCGATCCTCTATATTAGAGCATATAGAAGATCTAAGCCATCTACCCTTATCCTTCCTAAGGCTAATGGCGGTAATAGATAAGTCATTATATTATTATTAAAACTGGGATCAGTTCAAGAGATATATCCACAAGGGTAACCATTAGCCCCTATAAAGATCCCATTTTTAATAACCATAAGCTGTTCATTCCAAGTATAGGTAAGACCTTAGTAGTATAGAAAAGCTATTAAAAGGAAGCAAAATATATATATTAGCAACATAGCGAAATGCTATAAAATAAAGGATAGAATAAATTAATGTTTAGGTTCTTATAAGTTATAGCACATATAGAGTAGATCTACTGCCATCTAAGCACAACTTATTTATACTATATTATATTTAGGGTCCAATTTTAGCCCTTTAACAGGACCGCTTTTAGGAAAAATCGCAAATATACTAATAGTCCGTTAAATCTAAAGCAGCCCTCCATCCAAGCACTACACCGTAAAAGACATCCTTCGTCCTAACACAGCGGTATATTATTCTAAAACCTCTCCCTAAATCCTCTTAGAAATAAACATCACTTATAGCTCTACCCACATTATCCTATCCTACCTAAACATCTCACCACCTTCGTCTTGCGAAATAAGCGATTCCATTATATTATTGTAAATTATTCTCTTCTCCTAATCCCTCTCCACTTAGACCTATCATCTGTCTCCACCTTACATTCTACTATATAAAATCGCCCAAACGTTAGAGGTCACTACACTATAGGCCCCACGTTGCTAAAACCTAAGACACTCTCTAGCTGTTTCCGATTTCAAATAGGCGCTATAATAGGTCAGATAGGATCGTTTAGGTATTTTTAAATTGCCATATTATATTAATGCACTTCTAACCTTGTTAACCTAGCTCTAGAGGCGTTCCTCAAGTAATTTCATAGCACCTTTAACGTCCCCTTTAAGTTTTAGTATCAACTCTATCCATAGCCTTTAGAGCCAAATCAACTAGCCCTTAAGTTATCCCATCTTTCCCTTTAAATCTATCCATCTTTATATTAACTGTATCTATGCCCTTTATAACCTCTAATACCTTAGTACCCTAGGGGGTCATTGTATAGGATATCAAGGTGCTTAACACGCTAATTACGCCATATAATAAGGGTTTAGTTTGGTTTTAATGTTTTAAGACCAAGACAGGTAGAGCGCTCATAAACTATCTAATGCGGGGCTTTTAGCGCGGTGTGTAAGGGTTTAAATACTCAGGCAGATAGTGCTATATTAGCTTACAACTCAAAAATAACGTTATTATTATTATTAATAATAGTGATAATAGAGTTAGGTAGTGGTCGTCTTATTATATATACTATAAAGTTCCCTACAGCAGAACACAAGAGGTGCTGCCCACTTAGTATAACTGTATTCTCTTACCCACAAACCTAAGTCGTAACAGATACTTTTACGTCTCATTATATACTAATTTCTAACTCGTTTTATAACTCTAATAATATACTTCCTCGCTCCCCTCTAATCTATTAAGCCTAAGGCTACACCCTTACTATTACCTCCTCTATTTAACCCCCAACAACCACAGTCCCAACATAGAAGACGCCAAAGAAAACCCGCTTATATATTTCTCCTCTTCAGTATAGTTAAATTAAACAATAGCAGTTCTGGAAAGATTAGTGCGTCTTTTACAAGTAATTTTTTAGGTGGATTTGTTTCCAATATCTACCCTTCTTTGGATATTAATTCCCCAGATATAATTACTTCCCCAACCTTTTTCAATCTCTTCTTCCTAGCCGTACTTATAGGCCTCAAATACTTTCCTAACCCAATTCTCTCTATATCTGCAGGTAGCTCGTTTATGGACTTAGAATGCGCTAGCTGCTTATTAGACATTAGAAGTAAAGATACCTACAACTTAGCTACCCACTTATAACTTACTCCTTAGACGGCCACCATAACTCTTAATCTGTTAATATATATATATAAATCTCTTTTTTTTTATAGTTCTAGATAATTAATACCAAATCAATATTTTCTAGCTTTCCATACTGGTAGCATTTACTTTTTAGGCCATCTAACCGTCTCTTTAGTTGCTTATTATAAAGTTTAACTAACTTCTACTTTGCTATAGTATATACTATAAAGCATGCAAATATTCCTAATCCTCCAGTCTTAGATCGCCGGCCGTATATTAGCGAAAATTCTATTTCCAAAAAAAGCTCAAGGCTCTTAGCCAGTAATCTTATTAGATTATAGCGTGGATCTAAGGCAAAATCCACTCTATCTATTAAGCGCCGCAGCGTTCCAGTTTTGATATATACTATTTATAGCAAGTCTTAGCATATTTCAGGTATTAGAAGAAAGAAAATATATATAATTTTAGACTAGTTATCAAACTTATATCCAATTAAAGTATATTATAGGAGAATGGGATAGACCCATATATAGTACATACATAGGTAGTAATTATCTTATCACTATATAAGCTTGTACCCCTTGCTGCCCTAACTGCTTCCCCTTATACACGTACCTATTACTACTTAAGGACCTCTATTTTAGGTATAGTATTAGCGCTTTAGGAGCGCCAAAGCTCCTAAATCCACTCAACACCACTAATAAAAGTACCCAATCTACCGCTAGAACAAGTTGGCTCCATCTAGCACGCCAAATTACCGCCAATCCAACAATATCACTGCTCTTAGCAGAGGACCCATTTCCATTATCCTGCCTTTTTAAAGTGTAACTAATGTTAGTATATTCTAAGCTAAAGTCGGTTAAATATAAAGCATAGATAGTAAGTATATGTTGCGCTTATAGGCTTTACAAACCACCGTTCTTATTTACTATGGATATTACACAATGGTATTTAGTAGGCTTAGGCCTTGTAGCTTTATTTATCACCGCTTCTCCGCTATTAAAAACTATTAAATTCGCCCACACCCACGCAACATCATATTTTTGCAAGTACGTATTTTATCCACAGACCCATTAATATTTAAAAGGTTCTAGAAAGACAACGCTATTTAACGCGGTTTTAATTCTGGCATTCTTAGTAGCAAACATTCTTTATATTACCGTCTAAGTTAAAGATATTTCTGGGCTGACAAGACGCTCTAGACTAATATTTACAATTAATCTTACGCCACTATTATTAGGGGCCCAGATAAATCTTATTGCTAGCCGCTATGGAATTAGGCTTAGTACCTACACCCAGATACACCAATGGTTAAAAAAAGTAGCTATGGTTAAAGGCTTTATTTATATAGCGGCAGCTGCATCTTTACGGAAGCCTAACCTACGTACACATTCAGATATGGCGGCGCTAATAGTAAGCTAAATTTAGTCCTAGGAAGTAAATACAAGCTAATAGAGCTCTTTAGGCTGCTATTACTATAGCTATCATGCTGCTCTCTTCAGTCACTAGTATATGTTAATACGCCTACAAAATCTTCTCAAAGCTCCACCTAATACTTAGCGCTATAGTTATAGCTGCGATATATCTTTATAGTCCATCTAAAGAGTTATCAACGCCGCCAGCGGTATATTTATTTGCAGCAATATACCTTTAGATATTCATAGCTGTCCTACAATTTAGTCAAGTGCTATACCACAACATTAAGTATAGAAAGCCGCTAAATTAAGCAAGAATACAACAAATAGCTTTCAAGACACCTTATAGAAGGGAGATACCCGTTCCGGATGCAGTTTATATACATATACAACTATTAAGGCCTTAAAAGCCTCAAGCTGGCCAGTATATATACCTCTGCATTCTAGGAGTAAGCTATACCTCATTTACACAGTCACATCCCTTTTACGTATCTTGGTGGTATCGCGATGCCAAAGGCAATAATATTATAGTTTTAATTATCTAGAAAAGGAGTAGATTTACTAGGAGCCTATTCTTATACACTAATAATAATCTCATCCATAATTCTAAAATAAGAGCCATAATTAAGGGACTATATAGGAATAAACTTAACCTCAAATTATACGGGACGGTCTTACTATTTGCTATAGGGATTAGAATAGTAGGTCAGCTTCCATATATCACATAGCTTCTAGAAGGATGCCATAATTACAAAATAAAAACCCAAAGGATCGCTCTATTTTGGGAATTAGACTCTAAACATAAGCTCTCTTATACTTCCATAGAAATGACTTACTAATAACCTCTAAGTGCACACGGCTTGGGTCGCTGACATAATAATAGAGCTACTTAGTAGAGATATTAATAGGGTTCGTCCACTTCTAGATATAATATAAGGTATTCGTATTAATTAGGTATTAGATTCTAGACATTTAGCTTTTTATCTTAGGCAACTATCTTTCCAGCGAAACAAAGTAAGGAGATATTATTCACCCTAGAGAGCGTATTAGTACGGCATACACCGTTATAAACGCTAAAAGTCTGATTAGATCTAAAATTAAAGGTTAAAAGGGTCATATAGTAGTTTCTTATAAGTTATAACAACTAGTCCACCTTTTAATTACTGCTGAATATAAAAATAGTATACACAAATAATAAGACGAGCGACAAGATTCGCGAGATTGTTCAACACATATTAGATAAGGACATTCATTTAAAGGAACTAGACTTTCGTCCATACTCACCTAGAGGACACAACGGGCGGCTAAAGAGTGTGTTTAATCTTAAGAGATTAAAGGACATTAGAGGAAGTATATAGGTTCGCTTAATATAATAGATTTAGAGGGGTAGATTTTCTTAAATACCTAAAAGTCTCCAGAGTCCTCTTGCAATTTGGTAAATATAGCTCGCTAGTTATACCCTAAGCATTACACAGATATAGTAATCGTAATCACTTAGCTAGAGAAAGTAGGTCGGAGATTATAGTATTTTAACTATAGGAAGTTATTAGAGCACATCCAAAGAAACTAATATTTTGTCAATTAGGAGGGTCTATAGACAGGGATAAATTAAAGATTCTAACTCTAAAAACAGGCTCTAGAACCTTTATATATATATAGTAAGGGAGCCGGTACTAAAGATCATCAGTTAACGATATATTAGCAATACAATTTTAGCAATTATTTTAGCTTAATTTAACTTATACACAATTTCATCCTCAATTTCCTTCTGCAACTTTTGGCAATTATTAAGTACCTACTAAAGGGATTTAATAACAAGCCTTGCTTCTGCCACAACATATATACTTCTATAGTACTTTTACCGTAGACCCCAAAGCTCTAGCGTAAGCTAGCCCTTCTCCCGCACCGCCCACTCAAGCATCTGTTAAAAATTAGGAGTCAGCATTTCCTTAAATATTTACAATTTATCTTTAGTCTCTTTAATTGCTATAAATAACTCATCATTATAGCTAATTTCTGTATCAGCAGCAGTAGGCGTTAGAGGTCCATTAGAAGTAGGGGGGAGAAGACAGATTTTTATTCACTTATATCTAAGCATAATTCTTATATTAAGAGTTATCCACAGGTTTATGCTTACGGCTATAGATTCGCATCTTTATAGCATTATACTAGGGGCAAGAATTGTTTGCTATAAATACTTAGGGGCCCGCTTTTAGTCCCTATTAGATTTACAAATTATAGGGTCCTAGTTTACAACTCCTACCACAATACTAAGGTCCACAGAGCTTAAAAAAGCTTATATTTAGCGCAAGCCACATCCTTTCCACAAGGGAGATATAAAAGTTCCAGTAATATAAGAGAATAATATCAGTAACTTCTCGCTAATTAATTTAGTGGCTCCTCTCCTAGCTTATGCTAGACATGGGGTATTATAGCATTTAATTATCCAAAGTTTTCACTCAGTTAAATATTAGCATTAGGGAGAGACGCTACCTAAAGATAAAATTAAAACCAACTAATATATAAACGAGTAATAAACTAAATAATATTAGAATAAATAAATATAAATATAGAATCTAACTACAACAAATATAGACCTTAATATAGGCCTATATTAGTACAGAAACCGAAGTAATTGCTATATAGATCGACCAAAAGCGGAACAAAGGAAGTCTGCTTATATAAGCAAGAAACGCGTGTAGACGTATATAAAGAACTCTTCCAGAACTATCGTCAACGAGTATAACTATATGCCTACTATACGCTCTAGAAACAAGAGAATGCTAGTGCTACTTTTTAACTCTATCATACTTTCACATCCCTATATTATGCCTCATTGCCCGCCTACGCTTTTTGCCCCTCCTAAGGGGCATTACCTTCTGCTCTAAGCTCTCTCCATATGGTCTTTTCCCAATACTTAGGGACCAGATCAGTTCCGGAGATAACTTTAGGCCCACTAATTCCAATTACATCCGCTTAAATTCACTGATTTTGCTCTTGGCAGCATTAATACAATTAGCTGCATTAATTAATACATTCTAATAATCTTGTATTATCTTAGACTTTTTATTCTAATAATCTTATATTATCTTAGACTTTTCGTTTAGATAATCTCACATTATCTTAGACTTCTTATTCTTATAATCTTATATTATCTTAGACTTTTTGTTTACATATTCTCGCATAATCTCAGCCTTCTTATTTAGGAGCTCCTTAATCCTGCCTTTAAGTACCCCCTTTATTACCGTATCCCAGTCTACCTCACTTATATTATAGTCCTTATTATTGCCTAGAATACCCTTGCCACCTAAACGTCGCTTATATTCCCAAATCCTAGACTTATAGGTATAAATGGTTTCTTAAGTACTTTCTAGCTCCTAATATAGGGACAGACACTTATTTACCATATCGCTAAGTTTCGTAATCACTTTCTTATACTGCGCATATAGGGATTTGTATATATTAGCGCACTAAAGACAGTTCTGCTTATAGGCAGCGAGTGCGGCTTAGAATTTATATAGGTTTATATAAGAGATACCTATAATCTATAAAGCATCGTAAAGCCTATTATCAATAGCGAGAAGTTACTGGTTAATAGGAAGAGATTAAGGTCAAATATTAATACAAGAACTTAATAGTTCTCTTTTTATATCAATACAGGTTACCTAATAGATTAGATAAAACTAGTACCTAAGACTCTTAGGTCTCACCTAGACTATATCACTACGTTTAATACAACGTCCGGGCTGTTAAGGGGCCATATTTTAACTAAAGGATAGTGTATATTGGCGGGCTCTAGCTTAAATCGGTGGACTCTAGCTTAAATTAGTATCTTCTAGCTTAACAGATAGAATGCCTTATATCTATAGAAAGAAGAAAAGTTAGAGCTATATAAAGCCTAAGCGGGCGGTGCCGTTTAGTGCAAATATTGCTATTTATACCTCTTAAGAGGGGATAAACTCTAAAACGAAGTTTAAGCGCCATATCTGCACTTCAAAGTCTTATCTAAAGCTAAAATCACTATTACTAAGCCCAGAAATAGTATATGTTGCGGCGCGGATAGAGGACATATAAGTAATAGGCAAACTCCTAGCCCTATAGTCCTTCGCCAAGAGATATACCCCATATTATAGCGCGGAGGAGGACGCCCTATACTGCCAAAAAGAGGACGCGCAAGTAACAGGCAAATTCCGCCCTATAGTCATTCGCCAAGAGATATACCCCATATTGCGGCGCGGAGGAGGACGCCCCATACTGCGGCGCGGGGGAGCGCGCGCAAGTAGTAGGCAAATTCCTAGCCCTATCCCTTCAACCGTCAAGTTGTGTCCAACATTATCGATAAAATTTTAGCTAATAAGGAGCCCTAGATTAACAAACTTTTGGTTTTACACACACAGACCCATTATCTTATTAATAAGGCAAGACACTAACGGTTGAAAGTTGTTCGCCAAGGGGTATACCCTATATTACGGCGCAAGGGGCACGCAAGTGGTAGGCGGCAAACTCCTTTACTGGGGGTATACCTCCACTCCAAGCCACTAATACCCAGAAAGGCGCCATGCCTTAAATTATCGCACCATCTTATCCCTACCTAACACTATACCAACGTTACTAATCACCTCTTAATATAGCCAAAGAAACTAGTGTTAGTTCTCAACCACTCTTACTAAATAAAGGAAGTTTAATATAAACCATATTCTTTTTTACTGCCTTAAGGGCCCTTCCTAATCTAGAGGGACTATATTTCGGTTCCTTATAGGGTTCCAGTTTTTAGGCACTTAGTATACCCTCTTATAAGAATTATAGTAGAAAGGCCTTAACTATAATTTTAAAATCTACTATGCACTTTTAGATGGGACACGGCTATCACAAACAAATATATCTAATATATAGGAGCTTTATCTTTAAACTCTAATTAATAAAAAGCTTTATAAAGATAGAGGCTGTCTCCAAAAGTTTCTAGCATACCAATAATTGTATACAAGACTTTAGCCATTTACAGCAGATGCCAATAAGAGGTTATTAAGGAGTAAGGAAGCTATAGATCTAGCTATAAAAGAGGCGCGGAACTGGCTTCAAGGCGGATAGTACAAAGGGATAATAATCCTTAAGGACAGGATTACTATACATTTTAGTACTAATAGACTCTCGTCTTTAATACTAGAAGATAGCACAAATCTATAGTCATTTGCAACTAACCTGCAGGGAATAAAGCAGGGAGATACGGATTAGGAGTTAGGACAAGGCATAGCAATAAGACATTAAATCTAAAACCTTGGTTTTAAGGGGAGAGACTAGTCTAAGCTATAATAATAAAATAGGAACAAATCTAAGCCACCAAGTATAGACTATTTCCATTAATTCTTCACTCCGCAGTAGCAGAAGGTAAAAGCGTAATATTTAAGGGAACAATTAACGCTTAAAACCAACAACAATACAAGCGTTCGCATGCTACTATATCTACACAGAGTATATAGTAAGTCTCTTAGTCAGCCACTAACTAGGCAGTTACTAAAATATCACAGCAGGACTTTACCTATTTAGAAAGCTACCCTTACTATAAATCATGCGATTTTCCACCATGGCTTCCCGATAAGCACTATTCGCAATTATCCATAAACATATTATGCAATTTAACTGGCATAGTTAGTCTACTAACAACCGCCTAAGGATAGCCCGTATAGGATAATCTGTCCAGTCTTCCGGCCATAATCCCAGACGATTCGCTACTGCAGATATAGCCTGCTATTAAAGATCAAAATGTTTTATTCAAGCCATTAAGTAAGGAAGAGAGACTCAAGAAACTCAAGCAAGCCATTTTAAGGCTTTAAAATAGAGCAGAGAAACTTAAAAGGCTTTTTATAAACCTATAGAATAACTTTAGAAACTTTCAGAATAATTTCAGGAACTAGCAGAATAAGTAAGTCTCTATATAGGTAGGAAGTTTTTAAACATAGCTAATATATGCTTATAGATTAGAGGAACAGAAGATAAGGTAATAGTTCAGGACCTACTAATACTTTAATTTCTAACAATACAACAGGTTTTATTGGGAGATCGATACTTCTATTAAAAAGTTAAAGGTATAAACAGCAGAACTTAAGCAGACTACAGATAGCGTAGCAGAAGAGCTTAAAGATAGCATAAAGTCAAAGTAGCTAGGTTATTTAGGGATAGTTTACACTATTACTAGCCGACAGTTTGTTAATTACTCTAAGTGGAATTTATATAGCAAGCGACTATTTATTACTATAGGACTCTATAGAAATAGAGGAATGCATCTACTATATCCCTTTTCCATTCTAATAAGGTACTCAACTGCCTAACTCTAGTAGGAATATATAGGCAACGTTCTTAGTTATAAAAAGTCCATTTTCAGAACCACTTATTTTTAGGAGCAGAATAGGCCATCCTTATATAATTAAGCTCCAGGCCCCATATAACTAGCTACTAGAACGTATATAGCTTAAATAACAACCTACCTTCTCTTACCCCTATTATTACTCGGTTACTATTTGGCACCTCTCAGAATTTGCAAGTATACACACTATATTAATTTCTTATACAATGTACTATATTTTACTTACATTGCGGCTACTTGGAAGAGCCTTTATTAGAAAAAGAAAAAGGGTTGCCTAGCATCTCTACTCATCTCTCTAAAGTAGTTAGAGGAGCATATAAGAAATCTAGATTAAAGAGATTTAAAGTTTTAGGCCTTTATAATATAACACATTAGAAGCATACCTATAAACTATTAAAGCAATTACTAATAAAGAGATAAAAGTTGCTAGCCCTTAAAGTAACATCAATATAGCTAAATCCATCCACCTAGACTATATCCTAAATCTTTAATAGATTCTATCCTAATTCCCTAAAACGCAAGCCAGTCTTACTTAGCCGCTATTTCCTTACGAGTGTGTTTTTTAAGCGCATTATACATTAACTAAACAGCTTTATAGGCCTTCTATAGTAGATTAAGTATAGAACACTAGTAATCCTAATAGCGTACAAAACATCGCTGCAAGAGGAAATTCTCCCTTATAAGCCTTTTAAGAGTCTCTAATTAGTCCCTTTTCTAAAACTCTTCTACCCTTTTTATTAAGGTTTTAATAGAGAAAGTTTCATTTAGGGTAGAGGGTTATATAGTCAAAATCTTAGTTTTATAGCTAGAGTTAGTATCTATGTTGTCATTTATAGGACAAGTAGGGGTACACTTTAATAGTAATATAGCGGAAAACATTACTAAGTGCCAGTTTTTAGGCGGGAAACTTAGGGACCTAAAATATATCCCTTTTACTATTATTACCTAGGGCCCACTTCCGGCCAAGGACCTAGTTTTGGGCCCATTAACATACAGAACAATGGTGCTCCCAGCAATATGCCCTCTATATTAGGTCCATTTCTAGAACGGCAACCATTAGGCACCTCTACCTCTTAATAGTCTATTTAAGCGTGCTCTTATTATAATTAATTTTTATATCTTTAGAAATACTGCTAAGCTAATCTAAGCTATTTTAATCTAGAAGATTAATTACTACTTTAACTGGAAATTAAACAAATCAGTATATTCTGCGGATGCGGTTATGCGCTAATATAGCCTAAAAAGAGCTCTTATGGGCCTATATTAAAGGATGAGCCGATTTACTCCCCTCGCATTATAAAAGAAATGCAGAAGTCTTTTACTAATAAAGAAAAGGCAACTATAGTACGCTTTTACAAGCCCAGTCAAATCCATTTTAGAAGACCCACTACGCCGTCACCAGAACCTATAGTGATGGAAAATCCAGCTAGCAATACTAGGGAAGAGTAAAAAGGATATCTCCTTATAGGTTAAGGGGATTAGCCTTATATAGTACGCTAAATATCTATTAATTCTTTATTTATAAATCTAAGGATTATTCCTAAGCTATATTGCTTAGATATAGTAATCTTATTAGACCGGATCTAAATCCACCTTATATTAGATCTAATATAAAGTTATACCTCCCTAGGCAGGTATCTAGCTAATATAAAAAGACACTAAGCCTAAATTAATTTAGACTAGAGTAGATCTAAAGCCAAATCCAATCTAATAAGATTACTGCTTAGATAACATATCTATAACGGCGTCGCTTATAATGTAAACAAAGTGGTACTCTACTAAGTTAATAACTAACAAGTTTAACAGTAATCTTCTAGCGTAAAGTAAGTACTAATAAATAATTCTAATTAATTGCATTATCGCCTCTACCTTATATCTATATACAAAGCAGTAAAGCAAGAAACCACGCCAGTGCTAGATCAGGACCACAGCTATTTAAATAAAAATAGTAAACAAAAGCATAGAAATATCTGGGAAACCCTATTTAGATAGGACACCTACTCTAGTAAGAATACTAGGGTCTGTCAATACGGGCATTATAAACAGTTAAACTAAAGGTCTAGCAGTTGCATTAAAGTTAAAGGATAAGTTGGCAGCATTTAGCGGGATTATAGTAATATTAGACTAAGAGGTTGCAGAACACATAATAGAAGATCTATCCGTTTAATAAGAACCATAATACACTATTAAGTTTAAGTTTAAGAGAGAGGTACTTTTAGGCCTATAAGAGCTAGATATAATGGCGAAATTAGTAAAGCTAATAATACTAGAGCCTAATAGATTACCAATCTAGATTTAAACAGTTGCCTCTATATAAGGGTACGAGCCATTTACCAAGGGCAAAAAATAAAAAGGAGTTAGTACGGGTTCACTAGCGAATACAATTATAGCTAGGGCAATACTACTAAGGCTTTGATTTTAAGCTAGACCAAGCCTAGCAGAAAATATAAAAACTTATACAATAGCAAGTAAATATATAGCCTTTTTTGTTGTTATAGAACTTGCTAATATAAGTACAGGAGTAACCGTATTTATATAATTGCCCTAGATATCCTAAGAGCACAAAAGGGGTCCAGAATACAGTCCTTATATAGGATAGTAAAGTTAACCCTTAGAGCATAGGCAACTAATTATAGCTAATAGAAGCCGTTTTTCAGTCCCTCTTATATAGAGCCTAAAAATGGGCCTTAGACTAGGTGGCCCCTTTCTAGTCTTTAGAGTTCTAAATGCCAAAAAGAAGCATAAAAGGACGGTGCTTTACGGTAATTATATCCTATATACCCTAAAATCGTTTTATATTTTTCTACTTAAATCACTTAATTAGCTGGCCTAATTATACAAACTAGATGGTCTAGGGCATGCCTTATTTACATTATAGTTTACATTCTGCTTTAAGTCGTTCTTCACATCCCCTACTACTTAATATTAAGCAAGCATAAGCCTTAAACTCGTCCGCTATACAATCCGCTAGTAAATAAACTAGTGGACGTCAAAGCGTATATCTTAGTAGGGGCCTATTTTACGGCCGCTATAGGGCCACAATTTACTACTAAGAAGAGGTTTAGTGCCCTAGGCGCAAGGTTATCAATCTAATCACTTCTTATTTTAACTCTATACTATCCCTAAGAGAAAGTGATCTACTAATTTACGAGGAGCGCACTGGTTAAACTCCTATATATATAAGTGCCATAACTATAAAAAACATACCACCACTACCTTATAGTAGGCCTTCCTTTAGTAAGAACTCTACTCCAACTCCCTTAAGCTAGCAGTAAGAACAGTCGTTATAACCTACAAAATCTGGCACCTCGTCTACTTTAGCGGGTAAATAGTAATCGCCTCTTAAAGATCTAATTTCTAGAGGGTCTTCTAATATCTCTCCTTTATCTCCGTTAACTTTATAGCAATAACCTGTAGAATTAATTAAGTCTACTTTAATTCCTAAATAACCTTAGCGGTTAGTATTACTAGAGATCTAATCTTAGTCACTAGCCCCTAAAGAGGAAGTTACTACCTTGTCCACTATAGCATATAAACAGTAATCGCCTCCTAGGGATCCTATTTCTAGAGTATCCCCTTATCTCTATTAACTTTATAGCAACAACCCGTAGAATTAATTAAGTCTACTTTAATTCCTAAATAACCTTAGTGGTTAGTATTACTAGAGATCCAATCTCAGCCAGCAACCTCTAAAGAGGAAAATCCTATTTCTAAAGAGTCTCCTAATATCCCCTTATCTCCATCAACTCTATAGCAACAACCTATAGAATTAATTAAGTCTAGTTCAATCCCCTAACAACCTTAGCAGCTAGTTTCAGCAGAAACTCAATCTTAGCCACTAACCCCTAGAGAGGAAACTATAAACCAGCTGCCTAATATATTAAACCGACCTTTCGATTTACCTCTATAGCAGGCACTTGGCCCTCTATAGAGAGTCTATATAAGGTGGCAAGAAGTACTAAAAGAAGATCGGAATAAGCCTCTATCACAGCTTTCCTGGTATGTGCTAACAGGAGTGTTTCGCTTAGCAGAAAAATTGGAGGCTTTTCACAACATAGAATTAAGATATAGCTTTTATTATCAGGCCATAAGGGATTTAGTATTAGACGGAGATTCGCTATTAATAGACGGAGATTCTAGATATATATAATATAGCTATACCATATACTAGGACTGTATTAAGCGTGGCGGTCTTAATAATAGATACCTAGTCTATCCTATTTAGTTTATAAGCTTTGCGAGTCATCCACTAGAGTTAAAAAAGAAGGATTATATAATATTAAATAAAAATAAGATGGAGTGCTTTATATACAGAGATAGACTAACACAGAGTACTTAATTGGTAGTCTTACTATACAACTATAGGTTCCACCGAGACTATATTAAAGACAGCAGTTTAGCAAATAGGTGTCCTAAATACAGACATTCAGTTCCAACGTACGGAAGTTAGCGCGAAGTTTATATACCATCCCTACCTCCTACTAGAGTAGGCACTCCACCACCTCCTAGTATAAAAGGCACTCCCCTACTACCTCCTTGTAGAGAAAGTGCTATAATAAGAAATTAGGACAGGGATAGGTTACTTAGCGAGTTATTCCATATTTATCCTAAAATTTAGCATATCTTTAAAGAAGAGAAATAGAGATTGTAAGAAATTTAAAACATAGCTAACTTTAATCTAGATAGATAGCTAAATAATTTCTATACTAACCATACAGATCCCGGAAGTGGTATAAGCAGCATTTTAATGCAATAGCATTTCTCCAATTATAACCTAGATCTTAATATATAGAATCCTCAAGTCCAGAATATAGGGAGAGATTAGCATAACACCACTTTCTATAACATAATTGTTACCGCGGTCACCTCCTTAATAAACAGTAATACGGATAAAAGTAGCGCAAGGCTTGCATTTTATAACGCGAACTAAACTAGGTCTTAAAATACTAGCAATATATTTTATCCCAACTTTTAGTTACCCCATAAAAGGATATATAGGAGAGCCACCACAGATAACAATTAGCAGAAAGTTTAATTATATATAGTTAAATACATTCACAAATTCTATAATTATCCTATTATAGAAACGCTTTGCGGCACGCTTAAGCCAACACCGCAAGAAAACGGCAGCTAAGAGTAGCGTAGCGGTAATAGAACCTTAGGGAATGCTAGTAATACTAATCCACCTGCAGGAGGCAGCAGAAATAGAGGCAGAAACCAGCCCCCTAATAGCACAGTCCCACCTATAGGAGGCAACGAAATTTTATTCATAGGAGCCAATTAACCCCCAGACATTCCATCTACTAGGCCCAGACTGCATACGTCCAGAGAATAGGTATATAACAATAGAGTTAAAAAGGAGATCATAGGCTATAGACCTTATACTAGTAGATATCAATTGCTTCTACAGACCCCCACTCCCTAAGGGGGTTACTTAGATTATAAATTAGTTGCAGCACATCTTCTAGGAGGGGACGCTATTATTAAGGGATATAAAGAATATATAACCAATTAAAGAAAACAGCTATTTCTCTTTAAGGAGAGCAGTATTAACCTCCTAAGAACTAAAACCAAAGCAGAGATAACTATTACAGGCCAGAGCGTTTTTAGACACTATACTACTCCTCTATCTAGAGGATATTTAAACGCACTAATGCAACATTTAAGGCTGAAATTTTTAGGCAAGCCTAGAATATATTAGTATACCAAAGGCACACTAGAGAGATATTATAATCGTCCCTAAGTTAAGAGTCTCCTATAAGGCCTCTACCGCGAATCTAGAATTTCACCTTTAGTGTTTACTCCTTCCAAAACGCAGGAAAGAGTCACAAGACGTAGACATTAGAATACCACTACTAAAACAATAGGAGCCCCTCCGCCTTACTACATAACCCCTCCACCAGATACTAGCTATACTGTGCCTATTAGCCTAATAGCTGCAGGACCTAATAACCAGCCTCCACATTTAAACACAACCCCTTAGCCTCCCTACACAGCTCCTCTACTAGATACTAGCAATTAACCTCCTCTATAGGCTACTAATCTGGCTGGTTTAGGAGGATCTACTATTAAAGAACGGCTTTCACATCTTAAAATGATGATTAAAGAATTATTAAATGCGCAGCGTGGACAGAATAGGTAGATACGTAACTCTAAAAAGCACGTATAGCTAGAGTTATAGGGCTGCCTTTAATCCGCTCTAGACGTTACTTACCATAAACTAGCTTTAATATAAGGATAAATAGATAAAGAAAATAATAAAATTACCTAGTAAGATTTACGTCAACTGCCTATATACACTAAGGCCTTATATTAGAATTAGTTTTATTCTATTTAGGCTCTCTTAATTTTCTTTAAGGGGTTTATATAAAATCCACCTCTAAAGTTTTGTTTATTTTAATATCCACCTCCTGCCAATTAAGGCTTACCCGGCGCTTTCAACCCCCCTACTATACAGGGGGCCGCCACCTCAAACGCACCACATACTCAAACACACCAACACTCTACATAAAAAAGAGGTTAAGGTTTAGAATATAATGCACGCGTACTAAGCCGGTTTTTACACATCTATAAAAGCTGTAGCGCTTAGTTATAACGCAAAGCCATTACGCGTTTAAGGTTAATTAAATAGCTAATAGTTAAAGGGAGAGTGACCAGGTACTAGTAAGCTCCTAAAAAAGAAGCAAAAGGCAGAACACGCTATTACTATTACTTATAGGCAAGCAATAAGGCAGGCCAATAAAGCCTTAGAAATTAAGACACTAAGGTTTAGAAAGAATAGTTAATAATTTAATAATATACTATTTGGTGCGCTTAAGCATATAGTACATTTAAGGTAGCGGCCCCCCTAAACAGCAAGGGGGTTAAAAGCGCTAGGTAAGCCTCAATTAGCAAGAGGTAAATATTAAAATAAATAAAACTTTAAAGGTGGATTTTATATAAACCCCTTTCTTTAATTAATTAACTAATTCTCGCTTTATACCCTATTAAAATTCACGCGTTTAAATTTTTTTCTTACGGGTCCTTTAAGCTAAATACCATTTACCTTACTTAATACCTGTTGTCGGCAGGATCCTATTTTTATACATAACTTAGAGAGAAATAGAATGTTTATTTATAGTTTAACTTAAAAGCAAAGAACCAATATCATTATAATCCCCTCGAACATTCATTTTCCGAGGACAAAGGTATAGGTATATTTGCCTAAAAAGCCAGCTAAGGAAATCTTGCGTCACTAACGTTCACATAGAATATAGGGTTTAGGCTAGGCCGCCTTCCCTAATCTAACTTCCTTCCTCATTATAGAATACACTCTCGTCGCTCAGCTTATATTCTTTAGGCGTAACTCTACCGCTAGCTGCTCGCGTTTACAATTAGGGGCATAGCCAAGTAACCAGTTTAGTAGACCTATAAACGTCTATAGTTTAATCAGGCTAAGGTAGGGGTGCATATAGAAATGCTAGCCAGGTCATTCTTGCATAAAGTTAAGGGTAGCTTATACGCTCTTAGCCTAAGAAATGGATATGCTATAAATACCAGTTAGTCTACTTTAACCCCCCCCAAGGTAAATAGTCGAATTTAGTTCGTGCTATATAAGACAATAAGTTACAAGGGAGTATGCTAGGAGGATTACGAAAACGCCCCTAATATATACTAGCAATACATAAGTCCGTAACACTAGAAGGAAGAGAGGATATTGCTATAATTTAACAAACTAAGCGGTGCCGCCTTAACCGTCTATAGGGGCTTAATTTAAGGTTACTTATTTATAGGTATAAATATATACTTAGGATCCAAGTGTAAGAGGTTACCGTATTATTATAGCGCCAATGGCGTCAGAATATAGATCGCCTCGTTACCACTCCTTAAGCTATAGGATAATTTCACTAATATTAAGGCGCTAACCGGTAATACTCTTTCAGCTAGACGGGCTCTACATAATCCAGTAACTATACCATAAATGGTTAGGTTTCTCAAGACCACATCTTAGGGGGCTTTAGGAAGGATTAGATAATATAGATCATTCATCTTTCTCATATATAGGTATATAATGCGGTGATCCCTTAGGTTGCCTATCCGTTAGTAGTAGTAGTATACATTAATAGCAATGCCAAGAGAGCAGGGCTCTTAAGTAAAATATACGGCTTTATGCGCCCTATTGCGTTATATTATAGGTAATAGGACGCTAGAGCATATCAAAAGCCCCTAAAGGGCATCTAATAGTACAGCTTGCAAAATTCCCTCACCTAAAATAGCACTTTAAACTATTAGTTAGCACTAGGATCTCTAAGTAATAAAACATATATCAGACTTACAGCTCTTCTAGATCCCAGCAATTAGATACTTATACAAGCCAACAAAAATTAAGACTATATATTACCATTAACCAAGCAACCCTAAGATCCGCATTTTATATTTCCTACCTCTATTAACTACGTAATAGCTAATAATCCTTATTTCTAAAACGGTCATATAATACCGCTATTAGGGCATCCGGCCGGCTTTAGTTGCCATATAGCAGCGTAATCGTTTATAATAACTTTTAGTGGAGCATTTCAATATCCTAGGATGCCGGAATGCCCGTAGAATTTATATATATATATACACATCCTCTTAATCCAATCCTTTCTCGCTATTCTTATTACCAGCACAGTTTTGCAATAATTAATCAGCCTTTAATGCGTTTTTAAGCACTATACTAAAATAACCTGGAAATTTGAGCCGTAATAGAATTTAACAACTTAGGCGCATCCGTAAGTATAAAGCTAATAGATGTCCAAAAAGAGACTCTAAGCCAGGAGGTAGGAGCAGACTACTAAAAAATAGTTACCATACAAACAACAAGCTGATTATTAATCAGGGTGCAAGAGCGTTAATTAATAAAAGCAAAGTACTGCTAATACTCTTTAATAAATTCGTTACTAAGGTCACCCAAGACGCAATAGTCGGAATGCAGGTTCAGCCCAAGGTACGTAAAAGGGCCATTTATCAAGAGCGCATCCCATTTAGATATTAATCGGCCCAGTTCCCTCGGCTCGTGCGCAGTCTATATAAGAAAGCCCCTAAGGCTACTCAATCTCTAGCTAATATAATCCTAAAGTACAGCGATATAAATAGCAGCACACAGGATGTGACCGGAGGGCCACAGCAGCTCTAGGAGGATGTAGAGGATAAAGCTATAAAGTCTATAAAATATAAGGATTGTTCCTATTAATCTCTAAAATCCGCTAAGGCTAAGGTAAAGAAAGATAACCCTCTAGGCAAGCTCAATCCATAGCAAAGTAGAAGTAGCCTTAGCATTAATCGCTTAGCTTAACCGGCTACTTTAGTATCTAGGGACATGCCAGTTTATTAGGATAAACGCGGAGTTCTTAAAAATGGTAATAGACATAGTAAGATTAGGAGAGATACTACTACATTGCTAAAACCAGATAAAGGTACATATAATAGCAAAGTTAAAGTACACCACCTCAAATTAGGCGACGGTGTTAATGCTGCTAAAGAGGATTTTATAAGAGTAGATCTAGAATCCAGAACCACCCTAACATTAAATAGAGATCAAAATTAACAACCAGAGCCTGTGGAATCGGGGAGGCGTACTACCCCACCTTAAGCACCATCACTAAGCATAGTAGCCCTAGCTACACCGGCGCAATAGATAAAAAGAAATATATTCACTTTACCTTAGACGGAAGAGATCCACAGAGAGAAGATACTAATATTAATTAAGAATATTTCCTCGCCACCTAGCCCTACCGTAGGCTCGCCTTCCACAGAGGTCACTATAGTAAGGGACATAGTCTTTAAGGCAGTCCGGATTATCTACGGATTTAGCCAGCATTAGCAAGGGGTTCTAAAGGCGGTTCACTTAAGGATCCTATAAATATTACGGGCGGATAGCAAGGAGCTTTCAAGCCTACCAAATTTAGGCGAGTGGTTAAATAGCTCTATATAGATATATATACTAGAAGCGGGATTGTCCAAGACCCAAAGAGTCACAATATTTAATATACTAGAGTATATAGGAGCTTGGGAGTAGTATAATAAGCAGGTCAAACTGGCGCAAGTCACGATCTACACTAAGAGGAATAAGCCAGTAGACTATAGGGGCGCATCAATTTATATACTAGATAGAATGCAAGGTTGGTAAACAAGAACTAAACAACCTAGAAAGTGGGTTAGAGGCGTTAGGAGACTAACTATAGGAGAAGACTATAACAGATCTAGCAACTCAACAGATATTAGTATTATAGAGAGAAACAGACAATTACAAAGGAAGCGGATTAATACATAGCTTAATAGAGGGCATAAGCTAAGCACAAAGCTTATAAAAGAACTTGGCCTAGGGATACTCTTCAGCCTAAATATCTAGTAAGCGGCCCGCCCCCTAAATACCTATTAGCTGCTAAGAAACCAATTTCAAGTAGGGAGTATACTAAGAAAGACATAGAGCAACTTAATATCTTAATCAAAAACATTTAGGTAGACTTAAAGCGTATATAACTGCTCCAAATCCTAAGTTAATAGTTAGAGCTGTTAATAAACGAAGGAAAGCCTAACCTTTACTCCCTATTTACTTCACTAACGGTAGAGAGTCTTATGTCAGAAAAAGAGTACAGGGAATTAATAGCTACTTTTACGCTAAAGGCGGTAAGTTACTTATCTAAGAAGAAAAGCTTATAGACTAACGTAGATATTTCTAATATAGGAGGCAATACCAAAGGGATCCTTAAATACTGCTATTGACCGCCTAATAGAGAATATCAGCACCAAAGTCCTAGGCAAGCGGAAGCTCAAAAAAGACAATAGTATTGCTATAGAGGACGGAATAGAGCTACCGTGCAATATGTTTAATAGGCTTCGCCAAGGTAAATAGTTCAATAGATAGCTTTTAATAGCTGGTATAATAATATCCGACAAACCGTCTTTTATAAAATACGGTTATAGTATCCCACTAGACCAATTCAAGCAATTTGGTAAAAACGGTAAGATAAAACACATCACCAGGCCTCTGGCAGGTTAGAGAAAGAAAGTCAAAGCGTTCCACAAAGAAGCCTAAAAAGAGTATAGAGAGGAATCTCGTCTGGTGTACTTTTACCCATTAAACTGCAAAGGCAGCCATTTTACATTGCTCGAGATAAATGGGCAAGAGGAAAAGATCTATCACTATAATTTAATGGTAAATAGAGATGTTATTAATGGCATATTAGAATCAACTCGAGTTAAAAAGCTTATATAAGTAAGTTAGGGTTTGGCTAAATAATCAAAGATATAGCTAACATTATAGCAGGAGGAGTTTGGCTACTTAAAGTTTAAATATATTAAGGCGGTACGTACTAAAACCCTAGGTAATATTATTACTAATAGGCTAATCTCAGACTTTGGCAAGCAGCCTACCCCCTAATAAAAAGATGGGTCTAGCTACGGCCCAATAGTTATAAGAAACTCAGCGCTTCGGATAAATAGTCTTTTAATTAGCAGTTAGCATGACATATTAGATCCTAAACGCTTAAAAATAGATATTATAGAGAGACTTGCATCTCGGAAAAGGCTCTACAGCAAACCAGACATGCTTGGAACTTAGGGTAGCTCTCCAACAAATCCAAGAAAAATAATCTAATAGGTTCGGCTATAGGATCCAATAGGCCTAGCACAGTCTCTATAAATGGCTTAATAAAGGTTGGTAGATATATAACTAGAGGTATAAAACGGTTAAAAGTTTAGAGAAAGGCCATATAGATCTAGCCCCCGATTTAGGTACAATAAAATAAGAGAAGGGTTACTAGGGAGGCTTTAAGAGGCATAGACTTAGTATATTCTTTTAGTACTTTATAATAAGTTTTAATATAAATCACTTCGCGTTTTAACTAACATAGATAATGGGGTTTTAACCAATCTCTAGGTTTTAACTAATTTAAAAATTAAAATTCGCCAAAATGCTAATTTAGTGGTAAATAACTAATAAAAGCCATTATAAGTCATTACATCATTAGTAAGAAGTCTTAAAGCTATAAATATATAATAGAGTCTATATAAAGTCGATTTTTGGTATTTTAGGGTTTAATTGGCCACTTAGTTAGCCCCTAAATATTATTAACCAACCCAGACTCCTCATCTAAGGACTCTTTATCACTTAAATTACTTATATTATCATCCTCCTACCCTTCCTATAGGTCCTCTAGTAGAGCAGCTTCTTCTGCTAGCTTCTTAGCGGCCTCCTAAAGTTATTTAACAAGAGCCGCAGCTATAATAGCGGCAGTAGAGGACTTTTCCACCCGCTTTCAGAGCTTATCCGCAGTTAATTATTTTAGTGTTGCATAATTAGCTGCTATAGTAGCCGCTAATCAAGCTTCTCTAGTATACTTTCTGCAAGCTATACTAGCGGCAGTAAGGAAGTCCTTCTGCGCCTTCTTTACTACCTTTCCTGCCTCCCCTACCTCCCTATGGTAAACCTTAGCCAGCTCCTTTACATCAGCAACCCTTTTCCAGGCTACCTTTCTGGCCTTAACCTGCTCCTTAGCAAGCTCTACTACTACCTAATAATCCTTCTTAAGCCATTTCCTAGTAAGCTTAGCTTGCTCTTTAGCCTTTTAAGCGGCCTCTTTAGTAGCAGTAAGCTCCTTTATTGCTTCTAGAGTAAGAACTAATTCAGTAGAAAGCATATTCCGTTTACACTTCTTCTTAGCCTTTCTCTCCTCTATATATTGCCGAAGATCGTTATTTTCAACTTATATAAGCTCAAGGCCCTCCTCTAAAGATTATAAATATTGTATTAATTTTAAGACAACTGCCTCTATTGCCTCCAGCGTAGTTTCTGGATAAAGGATTGTATGTGTATACCAAGCTCGAGCGTGCTCACTATCTGGCAAAGGAGGATATATAGGGGAGGATAGAATTATCGCCTCTACATAGCCAGGTGGAGGCGTTAATGGCTTAATAGATATAGGCTGCTTAGAGCAGCACGCGAGGGCTTAATTCTAGTTAAAAGGAAGGAGGCCTACGGCCTTAAAAGCGCTTATAATTAACTCTCTAGTATATACCTACAGCCAAATCTCACCCAGTATCCGTAGAAAATAGTCTCTATTAATACCGGTAATACCGCGCGCTGCATATTTATTAACTTTAGATAAATAGAGCCGCTTAAGAACTGAAAAAATAACCAGATCTAAGGGCTAGAGGAGGTACATCAAATACAGTAGTAGGCAAATTGGTATAATCTTTTTTAACCAGCAGAACTTGATAAACTTAATATTAATATAGCTACTATGGCCATCCATAACTAGGAGTTGATAGCCGTTATATTTACTATTATTTCTATCTTTTACTGCCCTCTGCTATGCCTTAATTCATTAGGTATAGCGTTTAAAATACTCTAGCCACTATACTCTAAGCTCTTAATTTAACTATCCATTTTCGCTTATTATAATTATACACTTGCCTATAGCTTCCTCCGCTTCCTGCTATAGATTCTCTATATACTAGCGTCCCTTAAAAATAATAAACAGTGGAATTATCTGCCTATATATACCAATTGTATTAATCTGTAAGACCCACTCCCTAGAGCCGTTAATTGTCTTAAAATTAATAATATTGCCTCTTAATATAACTACTTTGGCTCTATAAGCAAAGCCTATAGTATAGCTAGTTTTATCTATATTCTATATATTAGCGTTATTAATATTATACTAAGTTTTAACCCTAGAGTAATTAGTAAAAAACCCCTTAACTAGAGTAGGATTATTGCTAGCAATAGCGCGTTCTAAGCCAATTAATTATATATTATATTATTATTATTCATTGCTTAACGTCCGATTCGGATCCCTGTTGGGCCCACGCGGACTACTCCTTATATATATGTGGGGAGAAAACTCTATTTGAGAAAACCCCGTGATCCATCTCCCCGCCTTTTGGGGCTCGCTTGCGAGTCGCCTGTGAGTCACTAGTGGTGCTCTACTACCTTACTTTTTAACCTCTTTGGGAACTATTGCTGCTGTAACAAACCTACGGACGCGCTAGTATTACACACTGTACTCTACTCCTGTAGAGTTATTAGGGGGCACCTATTACTTACCCCTTTGCTTTCTATTGCTATTTCCTTTGCAACCCGGAACTGGTCTAGTATATTTTGGCTAATGAGCCACTGGGTAGCCGCCTTAAGGCCTTTCTGTGTTAAAAGTAGTATATTATAGTTTTCTGTGCCAGCTGCTAAGAGCATTACTTCTTGGCCGATGCGTAAGGGGCATAATAGTATTACGTGTTTTAGTGTCTGTTTTGGCCAGCCATATTCACACCTTAGGCTACCCACTGGGATACCCACCTAGTAAAGCCAATCTTTTAGTCCTATTATTCCTATCCTTAAGAGTGTTGCTATTGTATTTTCTGCCTTTGTTAGGCCCTCTTAGAGCCCTTAGGTATTTACCCCCCATAGCGTTACCCATACTACGGCTTGGGTTCCCCTTGCCTAAGTCTGCCTCTGTACCTTTGACTTCTATTTGTCTCTCCAGCGTCGGTCCAACCAGTATTGTGTTGCGGTAGATGGTTTTCTAGTACTCTTTTATGCTCTACTTTGGCTCCTTTCTCTCCCTTATTGTTGTCTTTGTTGGCCTCTTACGCGTCTCCCTTCCTTCTCTATATGGGCCTGGGCCCTAGCGCCGTATTATTCTTCTTTTGCTTTCTCTACCTGTTTTCCTAATATATCTTCCCTACTTTGGGGTTGTTGGTTTCTTCTCCTATAGGGCACCCTAGGGTCCCTCCATAGTTTATTTAGGCGTGTCTTAATATACTTTGTGACGTTAGAGTTGCGTTCCTTTTATACCCTTTACATTACATCGGCTTTAATATATAGTTGTAGGGGGGGAATATTGGCTTCCTTCTTAAGCAGTACTATGGCCGTTCACTTATACCCGCCTATTATACTCCTAAGGCAGGCTGTTTGGACCTTTTAGAGTAGTTTAAGAAGTAATTTAGGGGGGCCTTTCTCGGTTTCTCTAGTGGCCCAAATACTAGATCTATACGTTATAGTTAGCTGGACAACTGCTATATATAGTAGGCGTGACCTCTAGAAGTATGGACCCTATATAGAATTAACAATCCTGGATATGGTAATATACTGTACTTGGCCCTTATAGGCCGCTTGCGCCGTATATGCGCTCTATCGGAGCTTGCTATCTACCCACACTCCCAATACCCTTAGGCCTTAAACCGGTTGACCCCCAAAGCCTTAGATATGGATTGTATGCTAAAGATCTGCAGATTAGTTACATTTTCTTATAAAATAGATTAGCTGGTATTTCTCTAGTAAGAATTGGACTCTATATCATCTTGCCTATTCTATATAGGTATTATAGGCTTTCTCTAGTGTCCTGTAGTTCTCTGCGGCTGTTGGCCTATATATAATTAGGTTTATATTATTAATAAAGCCTATCCCCTAGGTCGCCCCTTTTTTAAAGGTGTTAAGCAGGTTGCTTATAAAGAAGAGGAAGAGTATAGGCGACAGAGGTGATCCTTATGGTATTCCTATTATAACTGTAATAGGGGGGCTCTGGTATCCGCTAAAGACTAGTAACATTTCTTTCTGGCCTGTAAATCCTTGAATAAACTAAATGATCTATTCTAGGAAGCCCTTTGCCCTAAGGATGTATAGGAGACGCTTATAGGGTATATTATTGTAGGCGCCGCTAATATCTAGGCTAAGCATTAATACTATAAAGTCCTTTCGTATAGCCCATGCAGTTTTAATGGTAGCAGCGAGTAGTGTAAGTGCTAATAGCGTTAAGCGATTCTTTCTTGCCCCCATTTAGCTTTGTGGTAGTAGGGCGTGTTCCTCTGCCGTGTCTGCTATATAGTCCGCTATAACCTTTTCTAAGATCTTG